>WNFU01000162.1_pt1 | contig 82900 bp, 88 predicted proteins | sample 5400121 | NCBI WGS metagenome assembly WNFU01 (sample SAMN13153360, study PRJNA577476) | soil metagenome | isolation source: 100 cm soil or saprolite under grassland replicate 1 | place: USA:California | collected 2016-06-15
CCTGCGCGAGCCCTCGCTCGGCCCCGTCTTCGGGATCAAGGGAGGAGGCGCGGGCGGCGGGCGCGCCCAGGTCGCGCCCATGGAGGAGATCAATCTCCACTTCACCGGCGACATCCATGCGATCGGAGCGGCGAACAACCTGCTGGCGGCGATGGTCGAGGCGCACCTGATGCACGGAAACGCGCTCGGCATCGATCCGCACACGGTCAGCTGGCGCCGTTGCGTCGACATGAACGACCGCTCGCTCCGTCAGGTCGTCGTCGGGCTCGGCGGGCGCGCGAACGGCTCTCCTCGCGAGACAGGCTTCGACATCACCGCCGCCTCGGAGGTGATGGCGATCGTCGCCGTCGCGCGCGACCTCGCCGACCTGCGCACGAGACTGGGCTCGATCACGGTCGCGCAGAGCTTTGCGGGCGAGCCGGTGACCGCCGAGCAGCTCCGAGCGGCCGGCCCGATGACCGTGCTGCTCCGGGACGCGATCCAGCCCAACCTCGTCCAGACGCTGGAGGGCAACCCCGCCCTCGTGCACTGTGGTCCCTTCGGCAACATCGCGCACGGCAACAGCTCTCTCGTCGCCGACCTGCTGGGGCTCAAGCTCGCCGAGTACGTCGTCACGGAGAGCGGCTTCGGCTCGGACATGGGCTTCGAAAAGCTCGCCGACATCGTCTGCCGGCTCGGCGGCCTCCGGCCGGCGGCGGTCGTGATCGTGGCGACGGCCAAGGCGCTCAAGCATCACGGTGGCGATCCGGAGGGCGGAATCGAGGTGATCGAGCGCGGAGCCGCCAACATGGCTGCGCACCTACGAATCGTCCGCGAGTTCGGCCTGGACGCCGTGGTCGCGGTCAACCGCTTTCCCGGAGACACCGACGAGGAGGTCGAGGCCGTGAAGCGGATCGCGCTGGAGCTGGGCGCGATCGCGGCCGAGTTGAACGAAGCGCCGCGGCGGGGCGGAGACGGCGCCTCCGCGCTTGCAGAGGCGGTCGTCGAAGCGGCCTCGCGGCCGTCGCAGTTCGAGTTCCTCTACCAGCTCGAGGACCCGCTGCCCGTGAAGATCGAGATGATCGCGACGCGCCTTTACGGGGCCGCCGGCATCGAGCTCGCACCCCTCGCCCGCGCCCGGCTGCTCGAGCTCGAGCGGCTGGGGGTCGACCGGCTGCCCGTCTGCATGGCCAAGACCCAGATGTCGCTGTCACACGATCCTGCTCGCACTGGGGTCCCGACCGGCTTCACGCTTCCCGTGCGGGACCTGCGTGCCTTCACCGGCGCCGGCTGGGTGGTCGCCCTGTGTGGTGACGTCATGACCATGCCCGGACTCTCCGCGAGCCCGGCCGCGCTCGAGATCGACATCGACGAGCAGGGGCGCACGCACGGCCTGTTCTAGCGGTCGCCGCCGGGCGCACAGCGCGATCGACCTCGATCGCACCGACCTGGTCCAATACTTGCTCGAGCTCCGAGAGAACCATGCGCTCACTCGACGACTCGAGTAAGCTTGCCTATGCGCTGCCTAGGAAACCGTACACCGCCTCCGAAGCCGCTCGCCTGCTCGGGATCAGCCTCGACACCCTCCGCCGCTGGGACCGGCAGGGACGCATTCGCACGCGGCGCGACGCCGCCAACCGTCGGCTCGTGGACGCCTCCGAAATCGAGCGCCTGCGCGGAGAAGCGGCGGCTTCGGGTCTCTCGGCCCGCAATCGCTTTCCCGGAATCATCCGGCGCATCGACACGGAAGGCCTCCTGGCTCAGGTGGAGATCGAAGCCGGCCCCTTCCGGGTCGTCTCGGTCATAACCCGCGAGGCCGTCGAGTCGCTGGGGCTCGAGGCCGGGATGCCCGCCACGGCGCTCGTCAAGGCCACGTCCGTGATGGTGGAGCGTTGAGGCGAATCCTGCCCGTCATGGCGCTCGCGCTCGCCCTGGTCACCCCCGCCGCGAGCCAGCGCCCACGGCTGACGGTGCTCGCGGCCTCCTCGCTCACCGACGTGCTCCCCGCGCTCGACCACGCCGAGCGTTACAGCTTCGGCGGCTCTGATCAGCTTGCGTTCCAGATCCGCCAAGGTGCTCCCGCGGACGTCTTCGCCGCCGCCAGCCCGAAGCAGCCTGGCGCGCTCTACCGCACGGGTCTGGTCGGGAAGCCCGTGGTGTTCGCCACCAACCGGCTCGTGCTGATAGTCCCGCGAGGCAACCCGGCTCACCTCGGCTCCGTCTTCGACCTGAGGCGCCGCGGGATCCGGCTCGTCGTCGGCGCCAAAGACGTCCCCATTGGCGACTACACGCGCAAAGTGCTCACGAAGCTCGGACTGACCGGCGCCCTACAGAACGTGGTCAGCCAGGAGCCCGATGTCCGGGGCATCCTGGCGAAAGTCGCGCTCGGAGAGGCCGATGCCGGCTTCGTCTACGTCACCGACACGCGAGCCGTCGCGCGGAAGGTACGGGCGATCGCGATCCCCGCCCGGGCGCAGCCCGTCGTCCGGTACGAGGTCGCCGTCGTCAGCGCTTCGAGACACAAGGCAGTTGCCCACGCATTCGTCCGCTTGCTGCTCGGCCCGGACGGGCGGCGCATCCTCCGGCGGTTCGGCTTCGGGCTCCCGTGAGGAGGCTCTTCGGCGCCGGCCTCGTGTGCGCGACGGCGATCGCGCTCGCCTTCCTGCTCCTCCCCGTCGCGGCGCTCTTCCTGCGGGTGCCGCCTGGCAAGCTGTTCGCGCAGCTCGGGAACCCCGTCGCGGTCGATGCGCTGCTCGTCAGCCTCAAGACGAGCGCGATCTCACACGCGCTCGTCCTCGCGGTGGGCACGCCGGCCGCGTACCTGCTGGCCACGCGCCGCTTCAGGGGCCGGGACGTCGTCGTCTCGCTCGTCGAGCTGCCGCTCGTGCTGCCCCCGGCGGTCGTCGGTATCGCCCTCTTCGCCGCCTTCGGCCGCCTGGGTCTGCTCGGCGGGACCCTGTCCGCGCTCGGGTTCCAGATTGCGCTCACCCAGACAGCCGTCGTCCTGGCGGTGGCGTTCGTCGAGATGCCCTTCTACGTCCGCGGGGGGATCGCCGCGTTCGAGGCCCTCGACCCCAGGCTCCTCGATGCCGCTCGCACCCTCGGGGCAGGTCCTGCACGCGTCTTCGGACGCATCGCGCTCCCGCTCGCGCTCGGCGGCCTGGCGGCCGCCTCCGCGGTCGCCCTCGCCCGGGGGCTCGGCGAGTTCGGAGCGACCATCATCTTCGCGGGCAGCCTGCAGGGGGTGACCCAGACGCTGCCGCTCGCAATCTACGCACAGCTCGAGAGCGACTTCGACACCGCGCTCGCGATCGGCGCGCTCTTCGTCCTCCTGGGCATCGCCCTGCTCCTCGCCCTGAAGCTCGTCCCCCGGTGGACCCGCTCAGCCTCGATATCGATCTTCCGCTCCGCTCCTTCCGCCTCGAGCTAGCGCTCGAGGTCGGACCGGAGACGGTCGCGCTCGTCGGCCCGTCCGGGGCCGGCAAGACGACAGTCCTGCGGGCAATCGCCGGGCTCGCACGCCCCGAGCACGGCGTCGTGGCCTGCGGCGGCGAGACATGGTTCGACGCCGAGGCACGCGTCGATCTTCCTCCGGAAGAGCGCTCGGTCGGCTTCGTCTTCCAGGACTACGCCCTCTTCCCGCATCTCTCGGTCGAGCGCAACGTCCGCTTCGCAGGAGCGACCGACGGGCTGCTGGAGCGCCTCGGCATCGCGCACCTCCGAAACGCAAGGCCGAGGGAGCTCTCGGGCGGTGAACGGCAGCGCGTCGCCCTCGCCCGCGCCCTCGCGCGCAAGCCCAGAGCGCTCCTGCTGGACGAGCCGCTCGCCGCCCTGGACAGCCAGACACGGGGGAAGATCCGCGGCGAGCTGCGGGAGGTGATCGGCACGCTCGGCCTGCCGACACTGCTCGTGACCCATGACTACGCGGACGCAGCCGCCCTCGCGACCCGGGTCGGCGTGCTCGTGGAGGGGAGACTGCTCCAGCTGGGGACGCCGCAGGAGCTGATCGCGGCACCCGCGAGCCCGTTCGTCGCCGACTTCACGGGCGCCAATCTGCTCGTGGGCATTGCGCAGCCGCTTTCCGGCGGACTCACCGCGGTCACGCTCGACGACGGCTCCCGGCTCGTCTCAACGGAGGTCGGCAGTGGACGCGTGGGCGTCGTCATCCATCCCTGGGACGTCACGGTCGCCCGCGAGCTTCCCGCCGATTCGTCGCTCAACCATCTGCGAGCGCCGATCAGGAGCCTCGTGCCAGTCGGCAACCGCGTCCGCGTGCAGATCGGCGCCCTCACGGCGGAGATCACGGAGGCGTCTGCCGAGCGGATGGTGCTGCGGGAGGGCGAAACGGCGGTCGCGAGCTTCAAGGCCACGGGAACGCGCCTCGTCCCGCTGGGCTAGAGTTCCGGTACCGGGGTGCCTCGCGAGAGGCTGAGATCACACCCGTCGAACCTGATCCGGTTAGCACCGGCGAAGGGAGGCTCGACATGGAGCGACAGACGCCGAGCTGGGGAATCGAGCCCGTTCCCGAGCGCCTGCGCGTGCTCGGCTTCACCGACACCTTCCTGCTCTGGCTGAACCTCGGCATCTCACTCCTCGTCCTGGTCCTCCCCGGCTACTTCGACCTCCCGCTGGGAAAGGCGTTGCTGGCCACGCTGGTCGGCGGGCTCATCGGCAACGTCATGCTGGGCCTGGCGGGAATGATCGGCGCCGACGCCCGCGTGCCGACGATGGTGCTCCAGCGCGCTCCACTGGGGCAGCGGGGCTCCTACCTCGCCACCGTGCTCAACGTGCTCCAGTGCTTCGGGTGGGCGATCTTCGAGCTGATCGTCATCGCCACCGCAGCCGCGCTGCTCTCGGACAAGCTGTTCGGCTTCGAGGCCAAGTGGCTCTGGACCCTGCTCTTCGGCGCGGTCGCGACGCTGCTGGCGTTCCTCGGGCCGATCGGCTTCGTGCGCCGCTACGTCCGCAAGGTGGCGATCTGGGCCGTGGTGGCGTCGATCCTCTACCTCACCTGGTGGATCCTGGACGGCGCGGAGGGCAGGTCGCTCTGGTCGAGCTCGGGCCATCACGGCTCGTTCTGGGTGGCGACGGACATCGTCATCGCCGTGACCGTCTCCTGGGCGCCCCTCGTCGCCGACTACACGCGCTTCTCCCGCGAGCGCCGGTCGGCGTTCTTCGGCGTCGGGCTCGGCTACCTCCTACCTACCCTCTTTCAGTTCGGGTTCGGAGCCGTGCTCGTGCTCTCGCGCAACATCGATCCCAACCATCCCGAGCTGATCCTCGTCGCGATCGCCGGCGGCGGGATCGCCGCGGCACTCGCGCTGCTCGCACTGACCGTCGACGAGACCGACGAGGCGTTCGCCAACGTCTACTCGGCAGCGGTCTCGCTGCAGAACCTCGCGCCGCGCGTCCCCCAGCGGCTGCTGATCGGGTTCTCTGCTGCGCTCGCCACCGCAGGCGCGCTCGTCATCGACCTGCGCAACTACCAGACATTCCTCACCCTGCTCGGCTCCTTCTTCGTGCCTCTGCTGGGCGTGCTCGTAGCCCACTGGCTCGTGAACGGCGCGCACTACACGGCCGAGGACGTCTTCGCGAGCCCCGCCTTCCGACCGCTCGAGATCGCCGCATGGCTCGTCGGCTTCGGCCTCTACCAGTGGCTCGCCCCCAACGGCCCGGGCTGGTGGATCGAGCTCTGGAGCGGAGCGCACCCGGCGCCGCTCGACTTCTCCGCCTCGCTTCCGAGCTTCGCCGCCTCGTTCGGCCTTGCTCTCGCCGCCGGCCTCCTTGCGCGGCGGCCGCGTGCTGCATTCGCCAGGGCGTAGCATCTGCGCATGTCTCAGAGCTCGGCGAGACGGGCCCTGACCGTTGCTTCCGCGCTGCTCGTCCTGCTGGCGGTGGTGGCCCTGGGCTCGCGCGGGCACATCGCGGGCGGGGGCGGCGGCGAGACGCGGCGCATCAACTCGGGCCCCGTCATCGAGTACGTCCTGCTCGTCCTCATCGTGCTCGCGCTCGTGGAGTTCCCACTGATCGCAATCGGACTGATCAAGTCCAAGGAAGGGCCGGACATGCTCCCGAAGCGGGGCAACTGGCTTCTGCGCGTGTTCGCAACGATGACGCTCTTCGCGGTGGTATTCATCGCCGTCGCCTACTGGCGCCACAGCCACGACCACGCGTCCACGGTCGCCAAGCCACCCCCGGGCGGAACTGCACCGCCTGTCAAGAAGCCCCGCCTGGCAGGAGGGAAACCCGTCGACTTCGACTGGGCCCCGGTGATCGTGGTTTTCTCCATTGCGGTCGGGGGTGCGGCGATCGGGGGCGCGTACTACCTGCGCACAAGGCGCCGCAGCGAGTCGCTCGTGCAACGCGCCGCCGAAGCGCTCGGGGCCGCGCTCGACGAATCGCTCGACGACCTGCGCCGGGAGCGCGACGCCCGCCGCGCCGTGATCGCCGCCTACGCCCGCATGGAGCGCGTGCTCGCCGCCTCCGGGCTGCCGCGGCGCGCCGCCGAGGCGCCGCTCGAGTACCTGGCCCGCGTCCTGCACGACTTGCTGCGGGCCAGCGCCGGGTCCGTCTCCCGGCTGACCGTCCTGTTCGAGCGGGCCAAATTCTCGACGCACGAGATCGGCCCGGATCTGAAGGAGGAGGCGATCGACGCTCTCGTTGCCGTCCGCGAGGAGCTGCGGGCCTACTCGTGAGGCGGCTGGTCATCCCGGGGACGGTGTTCCTGGTGACGACGATCGGGCTCGTCGTCGCGCTCTTCCAGCGCCCGGGCGACAGCGCGCTGGCGCTCGAGGTGTACGCGCTCTTCCTGGGCACGGCGGCCCTCGCCGCGCTCGTGCGCCTCGCCGGCCGCTCCGCTCCTCTGCTCGGCAGCTCGCAGCTCGAGCTGTCGCTTCGGGAACGGCCTGTACCCGAAGACCGGATCCCGGAGCTCGAGCGCGTGGAGCGAACCATCACGATGGCGAGGCAGACGGTCTTCGACGTCCACTACCGCCTCCGTCCGATGCTGCGAGACATCGCACGCCACAGGCTCGCCCTGCGTGGCATCGACTTGGACGCGCCCGGCGGCTCGGCCGAGAAGCTCCTCGGCCCCGACGCGTGGGCGCTCCTGCGTCCCGACGCCCCTCGTCCGGACCACCACTTCGCCCGCGGCATCGAGCTCGGCGATCTCGCGCGTACCGTCGACGCCCTGGAACGGATCTGACGTGGCCGAGACGTTCACGGTCGAGGAAGTGGGCACGCTCTGCGAGCGCCTGCTCGCCGAGATGGAGCGGGCCGTCGTCGGCAAGCGCGACGCGCTCGAGCTCGTCCTGCTCGGGATGCTCGCCGACGGCCACGTCCTGATCGAGGACTACCCCGGGCTGGCGAAGACGCTGATCGCCCGCTCGTTCTCCCAGGCCACCAGCATCGGGTTCTCCCGGATCCAGTTCACGCCCGACCTGATGCCCTCCGACGTCACAGGCTCGTCGATCTTCGACCAGCGCCGCGCCGACTTCGAGTTCCGTCCCGGTCCCGTGTTCACGAACCTCCTGCTCGCCGACGAGATCAATCGCGCTCCGCCCAAGACGCAGGCGGCGCTGCTGGAGGCGATGCAGGAGCGGCAGGTGACCTCGGAAGGGGTGACGCGACCGCTCGAGCCGCCGTTCCTCGTGCTCGCCACCCAGAACCCGATCGAGTACGAGGGGACGTATCCGCTGCCGGAGGCGCAGCTGGACCGATTCCTGCTGCGCCTCGGCGTCGGCTATCCCTCGCGCGACGACGAGCTACTGATGCTCGAGCGGAGGATCGAGCGACAGGCCGACGAGGTCGTCCTCGCCCCTGTTGTCGATGCCCCCACGCTCATCGCCATGCAACGGGCGATCGAGCACGTCCACATCGCCGACAGCGTCAGGGGATACGTCGTCGACGTGGTTCGGGCGACGCGCGACTCGTCAAGCGTGCAGGTCGGGGCCTCGCCGCGCGGCACGCTCGCCGTGCTCAAGCTCTCCCGCTGCCGGGCAGCGCTCGCCGGAAGGGACTTCGTGACGCCGGACGACGTCAAGAGCGTCGCCGTTCCCGCTCTGGCCCACCGGTTGTCGCTGCGGCCGGAGCTCTGGGTCCAGCGGATTCGCGCCGACGACGTCGTCCGCGAGCGCCTCGAGTCCGTGCCGACCCCGGCGGCCGAGGACGTCGTACCCGCGCCGGATTGACCCGCTCCCTCTCCTCCAAGCTCCCTCTGTACGCGGGCGTCGCGGGCCTGGGCCTTCTCGCAGCGCTCGCCGCCGGGCGGCCCGAGCTGGCCGTGATGGCCGCGCCCTTCGCGTTCCTCGTCTGCGCAGGGCTCATCCTGGGCGGCGATCCGCGGGTCGACGTGAACGTGGAGCTCGAGCGTGTGCGGGCGCTCGAGGGCGACGAGCTCACGCTTCGGCTCGTGCTGAGAGCCGCGAGAACGGCCCCGAGGCTCGAGACCCTGCTCCTCCTCCCCACGGGACTGGCGCTCGCCGAGGGCGAGAATCCCGTGGCGATCCGGCTGCCCGGGGGCGAGCCGCGCACCCTCGAGCTCCGGCTTCGGTGCGAGCGCTGGGGCGGATACGTGGTCGGAGGCGTGCTCATCCGGGCCCAGGACGCCTTCGGCTTCTACGCCTACGACGCGAGGGTCGAGCCCGACCGTGAGCTCAAGGTCTTTCCCCGCGAGGAGGCGCTGCGCGGGCTCATACGCCCGCAGGAGACGCAGGTGTTCGCAGGCGACGAGGTCTCGAGGCGCCGAGGCGAGGGAATCGAGTTCGCCGACCTACGCCAGTTCGCGTTCGGGGATCCCGTGCGGCACATCAACTGGCGCGCGAGTGCCCGCCGCAACCAGCTCTGGGTGAACGAGCGCCATCCGGAGCGCAACACCGACGTCGTGATCTTCCTCGACACCTTCACGGAGGCGCGTCGCGGCGGGTCGAGCACGCTCGACCTCGCCGTCAGCGCTGCCGGGACGCTTGCCTCCCGGTACATCCGGCGCCGAGATCGGGTCGGTCTCGTCAGCTTCGGGGGCCTGCTGCGCTGGCTCCGGCCGGGCACCGGGCTCGTCCAGCTGTACCGCATCATCGACGCCCTGCTCGATACCGAGATCTGGCTCAACTACGCCTGGAAGGACATCGACGTCGTCCCTGCCCGGACGTTGCCCCCCCAGGCGCTCGTGATCGCGGTCACGCCGCTCCTGGACGAGCGCTCCGTGCGGGCGCTGCTCGACCTGCGAGCCAGGGGCTTCGACCTCGCCGTGATCGAGACCTCGCCCGTCCCCTTCGCCGATCCGGGCGAGAGCGAGGTGGAGCGCCTGGCCTTCCGGCTGTGGAAGCTCCGCCGGGACGCGCTGCGCAGCCGCTACCACGCAGCCGGGGTGGCGGTCGTGGAATGGGGCGACGGCTCCCCCCTCGAGCAAGCGATCCAGGAGGTGACGGCATTCAGACGCCACGCCCGCCTCGCCCGCGCGTGATTCCCGCCGCTGCAGCGCTCTTCGCGGCCGCCGGCCTCGCGCTTCACCCCGCGCTCTCCGCCGACCGCCGCGTCTGGCTGATCGCCGCGCTGGGCGGGCTGGCCGTTCTCTCGCTCGCGTGGGCGCTCGTCATGCGCTGGACGACACCGCTCGCGTGGGGCCTCGCGTTGCTGGGGGCCGAGTACGCGGCCTGGCTGGCCGCGCGGGGAGTGGACGTCGACACGCGGGCGCCGCTCTACGCGGCCGGCCTTCTGCTTACGGCCGAGCTCGCGTTCGACGGACTGGAGCGGAGCGTGGTCCGTTCCGAGGCCGAGGTCGTCGCCCGGCGAGGTCTCCAGCTCGCCGGGCTGGCGGTCGGCGCCGTGGCCGTCGGCTCGGTGGTCCTCGCTGCCGCCACGATTCCGGTGGGTGGAAGCGTGGCCCTGACCGTGCTGGGCGTGGCCGCAGCGACGCTTGCACTCGCGCTGATCGCCCGCCTGGCATCTCGACGCGAGCAATGAGGCCCATTGGAGTGGTCGGCAACCTCTCGCGAGACCGGCTCGACGGCTCCGGGCCACGCGTCGGCGGCGGGCCCTTCTACTGCGGGCGCGCGCTTCGAGCGCTGGGACGCCGGGGCGTCATCGTGACGAAGTCGGCCGAGGCCGACCGCCGCGACCTGCTCACGCCTCTCGTCTGCCTCGGGCTGCCCGTGCTGTGGCACGCCGCATCGTCGACGGCAGAGTTCTCGATGAGCTACGAGGGCGACAAGAGGAGCATGTCGGTGGAGAGCCTCGGTGAGCCCTGGACCCCCGGCGAGGCCGCGGGGTGGGTAGCGAAGGCCCTGACGGGCATGGAATGGGTTCACGTGGCGTCGCTCTCCCGCAGCGACTTTCCGGCTGACACGCTGGCCGTACTGGGCCGCGGCCGGCGGCTCTCCTTCGACGGGCAGGGCCTGGTGCGGCCGCCCCACACGGGCCCGCTGGAGCTCGACGGCGAGTACGACCCGGAGGTCCTCGGCCGGATCTCGCTGCTCAAGCTCGCCGAAGACGAGGCCGATCTCGTGCTCCAGGACCTCGACGAGGACTCCCTGCGAGGCCTCGGCGTCCCTGAGGTAGTGGTGACGCTCGGCTCGCGCGGCTCCCTCGTCTTCTCCTCCGGACGGCTCGAGCGGATCCCGGCGCGGGCGCTTCCCGGCGATGTCGACCCAACGGGCGCCGGAGACACGTTCATCGCCGCATATGTCTCCGCCCGAGCCGCCGGGCAGGCGCCGGCGTCGGCGGCGCACCGAGCGAGCGCGCTCGTCGCCGACCTGTTTTCCGGGAGGATGCGCTGATCGCCCGCGTGCAGACCGCCGAGGGCGTGGTCGTCGTCGATCTCGAGGACGAGCTCGTGCTTGGTCTCGACCCATACGCTGTCATCGAGCCCAGCCCACAGGTCTCCGTCGGCCTCCCTCGTGTGCTGGCCGCGGCCTCGGCCGGCTCGACCGTCGTCTGCCTGGTGGACGCGAAGCCGCCGCTGCTCGTCTCGCACGACGCCGGGACCACCTGGCGTGAGTCCGGGCGCGGCCTACCGCCGGGACGCGCGATCGCCGTCTCAGCCGACGATCCCGACCTCATCGTCTATGCCACGCGCGACCGGCTCTACGTCTCGCGGGACGGAGGGCGCTTCTGGCACGCGATCCCGCTGGAACTGGACGAAATCGAGGCCGTCGAAGTCGGCTAGAGCCGGAACTCGCCGCGCGCCACGACGACCGCCTGTCCTCCCACCTCGACCCGCTCGATGCGCTCCGCCGAGCCGTCGACCCGCGCGTAGAGCGTCGCAGGGCGCCCAAGCTCTGCGCCCTGCGAGATCTCGATCTCCTCGCCGAAGGCGATCCGCCCGTGCCGCGCGAGGTGCAGGGCGAGGGGCCCCGCGGCAGAGCCCGTGGCCGGATCCTCGATCACGCCCCCCGCGGGGCCGAACATACGCGTCTTCCACGAGCGCCCCTCGCCTGCGAAGCAATTGACGCCGAGGACCCCGGGGAGCTCGGCGAGCCGCGAGATCTCGGGACGCAGCCCGGCGACATCGTCCGCCGAGGGCAGGCAGACGTAGACGTGGGACACACCGTTGTCGTAGACCTCGACTGGAAGCTCGGAGCGCTCCACCCCGAGCGAGGCGAGTAGCTCCGCCTCGTCGGGATAGGGCTTCAGCGTCGGCACCGGCTGCTCCATGCGCCCGAAGACAATCCGAGCCCCCTCTCTTTCCAGATGCACGGGGATCACGCCGACGCCCGTCTCCAGGCGGATCTCAACGAGCTGAAGGGGGCCGGAGAGCACGAAGGCAGTTCCGAGCACCGGATGACCGGCGAACGGGAGCTCCCGCCCCGGCGTGAAGATGCGCAGCCGGGCGTGTCCTCCGGCCTCGGCCGGGTAGCAGAAGACCGTCTCCGAGAAGTTGATCTCGCGCGCGAGCGGCTGAAGCAGCTCCTCGTCGATTCCCCGCGCGTCGGTGAAGACCGCGACCTGGTTGCCCGCAAGAGGCACATCGGTGAACACGTCGCAGACGACGTAGCGAAAGGCGCCCACGCGGCCACCCTACTGGCCGTGATCCACCGCTACAGGACGAACGAGCCCGCAAAGCAGGCGAGCCCGAGCGGGATCAGCACGTCCTGATCTTCCTTGTCGAAGATCGCGATGACGAAGATGACGACCGCGGCCGCCAGCAGCAGGAACGTCGGCGTCAGTCGAGGTCCCCGCCGTCCCCAGCCAAAGCCTCGTGCCATGCGGGCCTGTTTACCCACCTGGCACCGTCGCGTAACACCGATGAGGCGGAACGGGGCCCGTCCCAAGCGAGACGAGCCCCACTTCCACCGGTTCTAGCTCGACGCGAGCGTGTGCGCCTGAGCGATCAGTGACTGCGCCTGAGCGATGAAGCTCGAGGCCTGCTGGTTGCTGATCGCCTGGCCGTCGAAGGTGGCCCCGTCGAGCGCCGCCCTGATCTGGCCGGCGAGCGCGTCCCGCTGGGTGGTCAGGCTCTCGATCTGGTTCTCGATCGAGGTGTAGGTCGCATCGCCCGCATCGTTCGAAGCGAGCTCCTTGGTCGAACGTCCAAGGCGACGACAACCCGGTGAAGACACCGGGAGAGATCCACCAACCGGACAACCTGGAGACGACTGCCAACGGCAGCCTCCTCATCCAGGAGGACCCGAGCACGAACAACCAGTTCCCGTTCTCGTCCGCGGACGCGAACCGGACCAGCGCGCGCACATGGCTGCTGGACCTCGACGCCGCGCAGAGCGCGTCGAATCCTTCGATCGTTGCGAGGATCGCCACCGACGCCGCGAACGAGCAGCACCTGGGCGACGAGGGTCCGACGGACGTCGATCCAGCGGATAATCCTCCGTTTGCTCCGAGCGCATTCCCGCTGAGCCCAGGGAATCTGGGCGATGGGCGCCTTCCTCTTGACGGTCCAGGCCCATACGCTGTGGGTGGACAGCGCGGCCGGCGAGGAGATCGACGGCGTCGGGCCGTTCGGAACGCCTGACTTCACGAACAAGCGGGAAGGCGGCCAGCTCCTACTGCTCCGCCTTCCGGGCGTCTGGGTCCAAACGGCCCGCCGCCGCCGTGGGCGGCGGCGGGCCGGTACCACGGGTGACCTGCGCATTCCGGGGCCGGTCAGCGGCAGCCGGCGCAGACGCCGGTGATCTCGAGCTGGTGGTCGCTGGCCACGAAACCATGCTGGGCCGCCACCTCGTCGAGCCACTCTTGCAGGTCGCAGTCGGCCAACTCGATGACCCGGTGGCACTTGGAGCAGAGCAGATGGTGGTGGTGCTCGTCCCCGCAAAGCCGAAAGCACATCTCGCCCCGGCGGTGGGCGAGCGTGTCGATCGCCCCGGCATCGCTGAGCGAGCCGAGCGTGCGGTACACGGTGGCGAGACCGATCTGCGACCCCGCTCCGCGCAGCCGCTCGTGAATCTGCTGGGCGGTCGCGTCGTGCGGCTCGTTCGCGAGGGCCTCGAGAACGCGCAGGCGCTGACGGGTCACGCGTAGACCACCGCGGGCGAGGATCTCGCGCAGATCGCGGGCTTCGGCTTGCTGCGAGGGCATCTCGCCGCGTAGCATACCGCTGCGTGAGGACGACAATCATTCTCATCTTGCTCGCAGGCCTCGTGGCCGGCTGCGGCTCTTCGTCTGCGCAGAAGCAGGGCCGGGGACGGCACGTGAAGGTCGTGGCCGCCTTCTATCCCCTTGCCTTCGCGGCAAAGGAGATCGGCGGCGGGCGGGTCGAGGTGACGAACCTCACACCTGCCGGGGCCGAACCCCACGATCTCGAGGTGTCCCCGAGGCAGGTTCAGGAGGTGCGCTCCGCCGATCTCGTCCTCCTCCTCGGCCACGGCTTCCAGCCCCAGCTCGAGGATGCTGCCGGTTCGGGATCACACGTGCTGAGGCTGCTCGACACGCCTGGATTGCACCGGTTCACGAACGGCGATCCGCACGTCTGGCTCGATCCCGACCGCTACGCCCTGATCGCGGAGCGAATCGGCGGAGCGCTTCACGCGGCCGCGCCGACGACCCGCTTCGTTGCAAGGCTTGCGCGACTCGACAGCGAGTACCGCAAGGGCCTCGCCCGCTGCACTCGGCATGAGATCGTGACGAGCCACGAGGCCTTCGGCTACCTAGCTCGACGCCACGGTCTGAAGCAAGTCGCGATCACCGGTCTGAGCCCTGAGGCGGAGCCGACCCCGGGCGCGCTTCGTCGCGTCGTCTCGGTCGTGCGGTCCAGCGGCGCGACGACGGTCTTCTTCGAGACCCTCGTCTCGCCCCGGATCGCCGAGACCGTCGCCCGCGAGACCGGCACCCGCACGGCCGTGCTCGATCCGATCGAGGGACTCACGTCTGCGGAGGCGAAACGCGGGGAGAACTACTTCTCCGTCATGCGGTCCAACCTTGCGCATCTGCGCACAGCGCTCGGATGCCGCTAGCGCTCGAGCTCTCCCGCGTGGCCTTCGCGTACCCGAGCGGGCCGGAGGTGCTTCGCGGCGTCGACTTCGCCGTGAGGCAGGGCGAGTTCCTCGCAATCGCGGGCCCCAACGGCGGGGGCAAGACGACCCTCCTGCGCCTCGCCCTCGGCCTCGAGCGTCCTCTGCGGGGCGAGGCGCGGTTGTTCGGCGAGCCCGCGGCGCGCGCCAAGCACCGCTCCCGGATCGGCTACCTCGCCCAGAGGGCACAGCTGGGGATGGACGCACCGGTCACCGTGCGCGAGGTCGTCGCTGCGGGCCGCGTGCCGCGGCGTGGAGTCTTCGGGCCGCTCAGAGAGCACGATTGGGCCAAGGTGCGCGAGGCAATCGGCCGCGTCGGGCTCGCCGACCAGGCCGGGGCCGCGCTCGTCCGGCTCTCGGGCGGACAGCAGCAGCGCGCCTTCATCGCGAAGGCGCTGGCCGGAGAGCCGGATCTGCTCGTGCTCGACGAGCCGACGGCCGGGGTCGACGTCGATGCCCAGGAGTCGCTCGCCGGCCTGCTCGAGGAGCTGCACCGCGACCTCGGCGTGACGATCCTCTTCGTCTCACACGAGTTCGGCGCCGTCGAGCGCTTTGTCCAGCGCCTCGTCCTCGTCCGCGGCGGCATCGCGTTCGACGGCGACCCGTCCGCGTTGCCCACCACCTGGCACGACCCTTCTCATGTCCATCCTTGACGCCGACTTTATGCGGCATGCCTTCGCGGCCGGCGCAATCGTCGGCCTCCTCGCACCGGCGGTTGGCTTCTTCCTCGTCCAGCGACGGATGAGCCTGATCGGCGACGGGATCGGGCACGTCGCCTTCGCCGGGGTGGCGCTCGGCTACCTGATCGGTATCTCTCCGGTCCTCACCGCGCTTGTCGCCTCGGTGGCAGGCGCAGTCGCAGTCGAGTGGCTGAGAGCCCGCAAGCGCGCGGCCGGCGACCAGGCGCTCGCCCTGCTCTTCTACACGGGGATTGCGGCCGGCGTCGTGCTCGTCTCGGCCGCAGGAGCCCTGAACGCCAACCTGTTCACCTTTCTCTTCGGCTCCATCCTGACCGTGACGTTCGGAGACCTCCTGCTGGTCGCAGCGCTCGGCCTCGCCGGCCTCGCCCTGATAGCCGTGCTCTTCCGTGCGCTCGTCGCCGCGGCCCTCGACGAGGAGGCGGCCCGGGTCTCAGGGGTCCCGGTCGGAGCCTTGAACGTGGCGCTCGCGGCGCTCGCCGGAGTCACCGTCGCGGTGTCGATGCGGATCGTCGGCATCCTGCTGATCGCGGCGCTGATGGTGCTGCCCGTGACCGCTGCGAGCCGCGTGGCCTGGAGCGCTCGCTCCGCCGTCGCGCTGGCCATGGGAATCGGCGTCGCGGCGACCGTCGTCGGCCTCACGATCTCGTACTACGCAGACCTCGCTCCCGGTGGCGCCATCGTCCTGGTCGCCGCCGCCGCCTTTCCCCTGGCGCTGCTGCTCTCGTCCCTCCGGCGGACTACGTGACGCCGATCTGCAGGGCGAGCTCGCGGGCGATGGCGTGCTCGGTTCCCCCGGAGAGGACCGTTACCGGGCCGCCGAAGGGCGCGACCGCGACGAGCTTCACGTCCTCTCCGGGAAGCAGGGAGAGGCTGGACAGGTAGCGGAGGAGCTCAGTGTCGACGTCGGGGACACGGCTGACCGTCGCCCGCTCTCCCTGGGCGAGATCGGCCAGGGCCCGCTCCGACCCCGCCGGCAGCTCCAGGTTCACGTCGGGAATCGGGTCGCCGTGCGGATCGTGGGTCGGGTAGCCGAGCGATTCGTCGATCCGCGCCTCCAGCTCCTCGGAAAGCGCGTGCTCGAGGCGGTCCGCCTCCGCGTGGAGCTCATCGATCGGCATCCCCAGCGTCTCGGACAGGTACTGCTCGAGGAGCCGGTGGTGCCGGATGACCTCGATGGCGGCCTTCTCGCCGGCCGAGGTCAGGAGCACGCCTCTGTACGGCTCGTGCTCGACGAGCCCGATCGCGGCGAGCTTCTTGAGCATCGCCGTCGCGGACGGTGCGGAGACGCCAACCCGTTCCGCGAGCGCCGACGTGGTGGCTTTGCCCTGCTCGACCTGGAGCTTGTAGATCTCCTTCAGGTAGTCCTCAGCGGTCTGGCTCAGGGGGGCACGATTCACGGGTGCTTAAATATACTTTAGCCGTGGCTAAACCCGTGACGAGACGCCAGCTCCTGATCGGCGCCGCACCGCTCGTCGCGGCCGCCCCGATCGCCAAGCTCGCGACGTCCGGCTCCGGGCGCGCCTCTCCAGCGGAACATGCCCGGCACGCGGAGATGCACCGCGGCCACGAGCACATGCGCCAGGGCCATGCAGCGATGATCGGCTCCCAGGTGCCGGCGCCCGGGGGGCCGCACGACATCGACCACCTGCTCCATCCCCCGGCGGCGCTTCCCCACCAGCCCGGCCGGGTGCGCGCGTACTCGCTGACCGCGGTTGACCGCGAGCTCGAGGTGGCCAAAGGAGTGACCTTCTCGGCGTGGACGTACAACGGCACGGCCCCGGGGCCGGTGATCCGCGCCACGGAGGACGACCTCCTGCGCATCCACTTCCAGAACGCCGGCTCGCACCCGCACACGATCCACTTCCACGGCATCCACCCCTCGAACATGGACGGCGTCTTCGAGGTGGTGCCGCCCGGCGGATCCTTCACCTACGAGTTCCCCGCCCGCCCGTACGGGATGCAGCTCTACCACTGCCATGCGACGCCGCTCAAGAAGCACATCCACAAGGGGTTGTACGGCGCCTTCATCATCGACCCGCCCAAGCCCCGCCGGCCGGCGCAGGAGTTGGTGATGGTGATGAACGGCTTCGACACCGACGGTGACGGCGAGAACAACTTCTACGCCGTCAACGGCCTGGCCTTCTACTACGCGAAATACCCGATTCGGGTGCGCCGCGGGAAGCTCGTGCGCATCTACCTCGCGAACCTGACGGAGTTCGACCTGGTCAACTCCCTGCACCTGCACGGCGAGTTTTTCCGCTACTACCCCACGGGCTCGGGCGACCAGTACGAGTACACGGACACCGTGATGCTCTGCCAGGGCCAGCGCGGAATCATCGAGATCGAGTTCGCTAACACGGGCACGTTCATGTTCCACGCCCACCAGTCCGAGTTCGCCGAGCTCGGCTGGATGGGCTTCTTCGAGGTCGTCGACTGATGGAGCGTGCGGCCCCGGGAGGAGAGCGTGCCGGAGCCCACTGGCGCCTGTGGGCCCTCCTGCCCATTCTCCTGCTCGTCGGGGCCGTCTCTCTCTTCGCGACCGGCGGCGGCTCTCTGATCGACCTGGTGGGCCGGAGCGCCCCGGCGACCGACGAGCTCGACGTCCGCCGGGTCACCTTCCAGCCGGGCGAGATTCGCATCCGCGTCACCAATCCCCAGCGCGACGCGATCACGATCGGCACAGTGACCGTGGACGATGCGATCGTGCCTTACTCGGTCGACGGCCCCGAGACGCTGAAGCGCCTGCGCTCGAGCACGGTCGTCGTCCCCTACGACTGGGTCGAGGGCGACCCTCTCTCGGTCGGCGTCACCAGCTCGACGGGGATCCAGGTGACCGAGGAGGTTCCTGCCGCCGTCGAGACACCCGTCGCGACCGGACGGAGCGTCCTCGGCTATGCGCTGATCGGGCTGCTCGTCGGGGTGGTCCCGGTCGCGCTCGGCCTCCTCTGGCTACCGGCGCTGCGCCGGGCCGACCGGCGCTGGAACGCGGCCTTCATGGCGCTGACCGCCGGTCTGCTCACCTTTCTCGCGCTCGAGGCACTGGGGGAGTCCCTCGACCTGCAGACGACGCTGCCGGGCCCACTCGGCGGCGCGGGGCTCGTGCTGCTCGGCGTGGCCGCGAGCTACCTGGCGCTCACGTACCTCTCCGCGCGGTTGAGCGGGGGCGGCGAGGGCCGTGCGGGCGCGCTCGGCGGTGTGGGGCTCGCCACCCTGATTGCCGTCGGCATCGGAGTCCACAACCTCGGGGAGGGCCTGGCAGTCGGCTCGTCCTTCGCCCTTGGGGAGTTGACGCTCGGCACCTTCCTGATCGTGGGGTTCATGGTCCACAACGTCACCGAGGGAGTGGGGATCGCCGCTCCGATCGCCGACCGGGGGCGAGCAAGCCTGCGGAGACTCGCCACGCTGGCTTTGATCGCAGGCGCGCCGACAATCGCCGGGGCGTGGATCGGCGGGTTCCTCACGAGCGACTTCCTCGGCGTGCTCTTCTTCGGAGCGGCCACGGGCGCCGCTCTTCAGGTGGTGGTCGAAGTGGCGCGCTACATTCGCCGGCGGGCGCCGGGCGGGCTCTCCTCCGGCTACGTCATGGGCGGGTTCGTCGCGGGGATCGGCATCATGTACGTCACGGGCTTGCTCGCCGCCTAGTGCTCCGTCCCTGACGGAGCAGTAGGACTAAGCTCACGCCATGCGGCTCTACCTGGTTCGCCACGCCGAGGCTGCTCCCGGCGAGCCCGACGAGCTGCGCACGCTGACCCCGAACGGGCGCAGACAGGCGCGAGAGCTGGGCGGGCGGCTGGCTGCCGAGGTCAATCCCGACGTGGTGCTGACAAGCCCGCTGCTCCGTGCACGTGAGACCGGCGAGGAGCTGGCCCGCGCAACCGGATCGAAGGTGGAAGCCGACGCCCGGCTCGAGCCCGGTGCGACAGTGGACGACGTACGTGACGCCGTCGCCGGGCGGGGCACGAACGTCGTGGTCGTCGGCCACCAGCCCGACTGCGGCCGGATCGCGGCCGAGCTCACCGGTGGTCCGGAGCCGCCTTACCCGGCCGCCGGCATGGTCGTCATCGACCTGTGAGCCGACCCTCGAGCTCACGCTCCACGCCGGCGAGCCAGGCCGCCTGGCTCTCGAGCATCGCGATCCCGTACTCGAGGGCCAACTGCGGGAAGGGATGACCCTCTTCGGCGTCCTCCCGCGCGTGGGGCTCGATCTCCGAGTGGAAGAAGCCCACGACCTCCTCCCGCCATTCGCGCATCCGGCGGACGTTGTCGAGCGCTGCCTCCAGGTCGACCAGGTCGCCGAAGAAGAGCCTGAGCAGCCCCTCGTCCCGGTACTGGAAGAGGTCGCTCTCACTGCGCATCCAGTCGTCCAGCGCCCGCTCGCCTTCCTTCGTCAGTCGAAACACCTTGCGCCTCCGGCCGGCCTCCGCGCTCTGCTCCACCTCGACCAGCCCGCTGCGCTCGAGCCGGTTCAGCTCCGGATAGATCTGCCCGAAGCTCGCGCCCCAGAAGAACCGCGTCGAGAGCTCCACCGAGCGCTTGATGTCGTAGCCACTGCGCGGCCGGAAGCGTAGAAAGCCGAGAATGACCTTGGCTGTGGGGGAGAGAGTGGGCATGTCCAGGTGACTGTCACTGTGACTGTCACTGTGACTGTCCCTCGAGATGTTTGACATATCTGACAGAGATATCGTAACCTATCTGCCAGAGGGATCATGCTGGCGCTAGCGGTCACCGATCTGCACAAGTCGTACGGCTCCGCCGAAGCGCTGCGCGGCGTCAGCTTCGAGATCGAGGCCGGTGAGGTCTTCGGGCTCCTCGGACCGAACGGCGCGGGCAAGACCACCACGGTCGAGATCCTCGAGGGCTATCGCAGGCGGGACGGCGGCGACGTGTCCGTCCTCGGCATCGATCCCGAGCGGGCGGGAAGCGAGTGGCGGGAGCGCATCGGCGTGGTGCTCCAGTCCTCCGCCATGTACGAGAACCTAACGGTCCGCGAGCACGTCGCGCTTTTCGCCGGCTACTTCCAGGCGCCCCGCAGCGTCGAGGAGGTCGTCGAGCTCGTGGGCCTGCGCGAGAAGGGCGACGCGAGGGTCAAGACCCTCTCAGGCGGCCAACGGCGGCGCCTGGACCTCGCGCTCGGGCTGATCGGAGACCCCGAGATTCTCTTCCTCGACGAGCCGACGACCGGGTTCGATCCTGCCGCTCGCCGCGCCGCCTGGTCGATCATCCGCTCGCTGCGCGAGCTCGGCAAGACCGTCCTGCTCACGACGCACTACCTCGACGAGGCTGAGCAGCTCTCCGACCGGGTAGCCGTGCTCCGTGAGGGAAGCATCGTCGCGCTCGGCAAACCCGCAGATCTCACCGGCAGGAACGTGGCCGCCGAGATCCGCTATCAGCGAGACGGGCACGAGGTCGTGGTCGAGACCCAGGAGCCGACGCGGGTGCTCCACGAGCTGACGGGACAGGCGCTGGCGGACGGGGTGGAGCTGGAAGGCCTCCAGGTGCGCCGGCCCACCCTGGAGGAGATCTACCTCGAGCTGACCGGAGACGAGACGGAGTGAATCTCGTCCTGCACCAGCTGCGCGGTGAGCAGCGCCTCTACTGGCGCAGCCACGAGCTCGCCTTCTTCACCTTCCTCTTCCCGGTGATCATCTTCGTCCTGCTCGGGTCGGTGTACGGAGACGACGTCATCAAGAGCGAAGGTGTCAAGGGCTCGTCCTACCTCCTCGCCGGGATACTCGGCTACGGCGTCGCCTCGACCGCTTTCGCAGGGCTCGCGATCGTGCTCGTCATCCGGCGGGAGAGCGGGATCCTCAAGCGCCTGCGCGGAACGCCGCTGCCGGCGCATTCCTACGTCGCCGCCTTCCTCGCCTCCACGATCATCGTCTTCGCGATCGAAGCAGTTGCGCTCATCCTGCTCGCCAGGGTGCTGTTCGACGTGCGTTTCCCGGACCGTTGGCTCTCGGCAGTGCTCAGCCTGCTGCTCGGCGCGCTCGCGTTCGCGGCCATGGGCGTCGCCGTGGCCACGTTGATCCGTTCGGCCGAGGGGTCGTCGGCCGTCGTGAACGCGATCTACCTGCCGATGGCCTTTCTCGCCGGCTCGTTCTGGTCTCCGCACGCGTATCCGCGTTTCCTCGAGGTCGTCGCCGAGCTGCTGCCGCTCACCTACTTCATCCGGCTGATGAAAGACGTGCTCCTCCGGCACGAGCAGATCTGGGGCGACTGGACCGACGTCGCCGTGATCGCTGCCTGGGGCCTGGCCGGCCTGGTCGTCGCCGTGCGCCGCTTCCGCTGGGAGCCGCAGCAGGGTTAGCACTCAGCTAGACGGGAAGGTAAGGACCATGCAGGCCGAGCCGAGAATGGCGTTCTCCGTAGCCAGCCCAGAGGCGCCCGGCCTCGAGGTGCGCGTCAACTTCGGAATCTGGGCCGGGCGGGAAGCGACCCCGGCCGAGATCGAGGAGCTCGCCCAAGAGCTCCTGCCGGAGCTCGGCGAGCTGACCATCCTGGCCGAGCGGCGCTACGAATTCGATCAGCACAGCGGCGCCGAATTGCACCAGGTGTGCGTCGTCGTTCCCACTGAGCGACTGCCCTGGGACGACGACGAGGTCCAGCGCATTCGGGAGCTCATCGTCACCCGCGCAGAACACTGGGCGCGCGCGTCGGCGGACCGCCGGCACGCCGACATGTAGCGGGGCTAGCCGGGGGTCTTCACCTTGCCGGCCAACCCGCCGCGGGCGACGCGGAGCGCGAAGCGCGTCATCGCCCGGGGCATCCGCTGCGCCGCGGCGACGGTCTCGTCGAGAGCGTCGGCGAACCAGTCGACGTCCTCCTCTGAGAGGACGAGCGGCGGCATCGCCCGGATCACGTTCATGTCGTGCCCGGCGACCTGGATCAGCACCCGGTGGTCGGAGAAGAGCGGCACCACCACGAGCTGCGAGAAGATGCCGGGCTGGAGGCGCTCGAGCATTCGCCACGCTGGCGAGCGCCCCGGGTCTCCGAACTCGATCCCCCAGAAGAGACCCAGGCCGCGCACGTCCTTCACGACCTCGTAGCGCTCGACCAGCGGGCGGGTCCGTTCGACGAGCAGCTCCCCCAGCCTGGCCGAGCGCCCGGCCAGGCCCTGCTCTTCCACCTCGTGCAGCGTGGCCAGCCCGGCGACCATGCCGAGGTCGTTCGGGGCGAAGGTCGAGCCGTGGCTGAGCGCGTGCTCCATCGAGTCGAACACCGCATCGAAGACCCCGGTCCGGAGCAGGCACGCGCCGACCGGAACGTAGCCGCCCGAGAGCGCCTTGGAGACGGTCATCAGGTCCGGCTCGAGCCCCCAGTGCTCGCAGGCGAACAGCCGGCCCGTGCGGCCGAAACCGGTCGCGACCTCGTCCACGCAGAAGAGGGTCCCGTAACGACGACAGAGGCTCTGCGCTCTTTCCAGGTAGCCCGGCTCGGGCAGGACGACGCCGTGTCCGACGATCGGCTCGGTGAGGAAGAGAGCGACGTCCTCGCCCAAGAGCTCGGCCTCGAGCGCGTCGAGATCGTTGAACGGGACGTGGGAGAAGCCCGGCAGCAGCGGCTCGAAGCGTCGCGTGAAGGCCGGGTTGCCATTCGCCGAGAGCGCGCCCATGGTCAGCCCGTGGAATCCGTTCTCGACCGAGAGCACACGCGGCCGCTGGGTCGCCGCCCTGCCGATCTTGATCGCGGCCTCGACCGACTCGGCACCCGAGCTGGTGAACAGCACGCGACCGAGGCTCCCCGGCGCCCGGGCCAGCAGTTCTCGTGCAAGCAGCCCCGCGGGATGAGTGACGCCTAGGGCGACCCTGCCGGGCAGCTCCAGTTCGAGCGCTTCCACGAGGGCGGCCCGGATGCGAGGGTTGTTCCGGCCCGCGTTGTACATGCCGAAGCCGCCCAGCATGTCGAGATAGCGACTTCCGTCCGCATCGAAGAGGTAGGCACCTTCACCGCGCGCCCAGTGGCGGTCGAAGCCGATCGTCCGTAGCAGGCGCACGAACTGCGGGTTGACCACCTCTGCGTGGAGATCGAGCTCGCGGCCTGCGTTGTCGTCGATCAGCCCGCGGACGCTGAACGCCGCCATGCGGGGAGAGTAACCGCCGCCACGGCAGCGCAGAGAGCGGCGAGCAGCGCACGGCGTGGCCACAGGTAGTGGATCTCCTCGCCGAAACCCCGGCTCTCGAGCCAGGCCCGAAGCCCGGCCGGGAGCAGAGACAGCGGATGCGAGCCCACACCGCCGCCGTACATCCGCTCGAAGAGGCGGTCGGAGCGAAGCGCCGGCGAGAACTCGACCCGCAGGCGTGCCGGCGCGGGGCCGGGGTTCTCCACGGTGTGCGGCGTCCCGGGTGCGAGGGTGAGGTCCTCGCCCCGGGTGCAGAGGCCCGCGTCGTGCTCGATCCAGGCAACCAGACGGCCCGACAACACCTCGATGCGCTCGACCTGCTCCGGATGCTCGTGGAGCGGCCCCGCGGTCCAGCCAGGCGGCGTCTCGAGCTCCAGGACGACGGCCTCGCCGTCGCTCGAGTCGGCGGTGGCGACGAAGCGTGCGACCGCGTGCGTGTCTGGATCCTCGAGCGTCTGCCCTGGATGAGGCATTGCTTTCCCCGCTACCCGGGACACGGGGGATTCAAACGCCGGGACTCCGCGTGTGTGCCGGTTTCGCTACACGACAGGAGCCACGCGGGCGGCAACCTCGCGGTGGTGCTCCTCGTTCGAGTAGTCATGCAGCGGATGAGGTGGGAGCGGGTGCTCGGTCACCGCACCGGCGCGCCGGACGTACACGACTGGACGGATCGTCCCCCGCGCGTCGTGCTCGAGGGTCACGGCGAGTCCGTCGTTCGGCCCCTCGTCGACGAAGTGGGCGAGCGGCAGGATGCCCTCGTCGCGAACGCCGGCGACCGCTTCCACGCTCAGCACTCGCGCCAGGTAGCCCTTCTGGATCCAGAGCTCGGGGGCGTGCGAGGCCTCCCGAAGGAGGAACGGAACCGCCTCCTCGACCGGCATCGCCCGCCGCGGAATCTCGATGCCGAACCGCCGCGCGAGGTCGTGCGCCAGGACGCGGGCGTTGTAGCGGAAGCCGTTCACCGCCGTCGAGCTCGCCGAGACGCCGTGCTTCTCGAGGCCGCGCTCGGCCTGGGTCACGTTGCCCGCGAAGAAGATTCCCGGCAGCGACATGCTCTCCCAGAACGGCGTCAGCGCGGGCAGGCGGCCGTCCGCCACCGTCGCCACGCCGAGCCGGGGAAGGTCGCGCAGCGGCGCCTGAAAACCCGTCGCCGCGACGACCGCATCCACGTCGAACGTGAGCTCCTCCTCGAAGGCCGTGCTGCTTGTCACCACCCGGTAGCCGCCGTCCCGAGGCTCGATCCGCTCGATGACCGCATCGAGGATGAACGTGCCGTAGCCGCCACGCACGAACTCGTCGTAGGGCTGGAGGTACCGGACACGCAGAGGCGAGAGCGCCAGCACCTCGGTTTGCACCCGGCGCGGGGACGCGAGCACGAGCTGGCTGGCCCAGGGCAGGAGCGCCTGCCCGATCTCGAAGGCCGAGTTCCGCTTCCCGACGATGAACACACGCTTGCCCCCGTACTCGCTCGGCGGCCGCGTCTCCACGTAGTGCGGCACCGCCTCGATGCCCGGGATCTCCGGCCGCCACGGGTCGGTCATCCCCACGGCGAACACGGCGGCCCGGCAGCGGTACTCGCCGTCCTCGGTAACGATGACGTACCGGTCGTCCTCCCGGCGGGTCTCCAGCCACCGGCAGCCGTAACGGACCTGAAGCTTCGCCCGCGTGGCGAAGGCCGCCATCGTCTGCTCCATCTCCGCCCGGGAGGGCAGGTCGAGGCTGCGGTCCATGAACTGGGGCGCCAGCGCCTGCAGCTCGGGTTCGGCGGCGACCAGGCTGTTGTGGTCGTATCGTTCGTACTCACGCGTGCCGCGCTCGACCGGCGCGTCGGGTTTCGTCCAGCTGATCAGCCGCTGATAGATGGGCAGGTGCTGGAACATGCCGCCGGGCTTCTCGTCGGCCGAGACGACGGCGTGCCGGACCCCGAGCCTCCGCAGCCAGTAGCTCGTCTGCAGGCCCCCGGGACCGCTGCCGACAACGACGAGGTCATAGTCGCCCGGCGCAAAGGGGCGCTCGCTCATTCCTGCGACAACTCGGCGAGCCGCAGGCGCCCCACCTCGACCTTCAGCATGCGCAGCAGCACCGTCGGGTGCTCGAGCAGGAAGCGCTCGAGCTCGGGCGCGGGAACGACGAGGCAGCGCAAGAAGGTCTTCGCCACCACGTCCGCGTTCGGGGCCTCGCCGATCAGGGCCGAGATCTCGCCGAAGAACTCGCCGCGGCCGAGCCGCGCCACCTCCTGGCCGTCCAGCCGCACCTCCGCCTCGCCCTCCAGGATGATGAAGAGGCCGCTCCCACCGAGGTTCTGGCGCAGCACGCGCCGCTCCGCCCCGAAGGCCTGCTCGCCGAACCCGTGCGCAATCGCCTCGACCTGCCCCGACGACAGGTCGGCGAACAGCGCGAGCTGCGACAACGTCTCCGCGACGGTCGACGACAGCGCCACGACGCCCGACTATACGCGGCGGCTCGCCCGCCTAGGGCGGCTCTCGCCGGTCGTGCCGATCCAGCCGATCACGGTACCGACGGCGACCTCCGCGCCCGGCTCGTGCACGATGCGCAGGAGGACGCCGCCCGAGGTCGCCTCGACCTCGAGTGTCGCCTTGTCGGTCTCCACCTCGAACAATCCCTCGCCGGGGACGACCTCGTCTCCCTCCGACAGCCAGCCGACGACCCGCAACTCGTCGCTCGTCTCTCCCAGCGGCGGCATGCGGACGGGCCGCACGTCCTCGAGCGAGAGGCGACGGCCTGCGGGGGCGACCACGTCCAGGACTACCGTCGTGCCGTGCTCGCCGCGAGCCGGAAGCGCTCGGCGAGCTCTCCCTGCCGCAGGGCGGGAAGGATCAGGTAGCCGCCCACGTAGAGAACCTGGGCTGCGGCCAGCGCCGCCTCCGGGATGTCCGCCGCCGCCAGCTCGGCGTTGGCGCCGAACGCGTGCACGTAGCGACGGTCGTCTCCCGCCACGGGCAGGATCAGCGTCTGGGAGGTGCCGCGGCCGGGCGTGCGCAGGATCGCGCGGGTGTCGAGCCCTCGGGCCACGAGCCCTCGCTCGACGACGTCGCCGAAGAGGTCGTCGCCCACGTGGCCTGCGACCACGGCCTAGACGCCGAGCTTGGCGAGGACGCTCGCCGTATTCGAGGCGCACCCGCCCGGCTGAACGAGGAAGTCGTCCGTCGCGACCAGCTCACCGGCCGCCGGCAACCGATCGAGCGGAGGGACGAAGACGTCGGAGACGAGGATCCCGGCGCAGAGGAGGAGGCGGCGGGCAGGGTCAGCGCTCCGCGACGACGGTCGCGCGACTGACGCGCGGGTCGGTGAAGACGTCGAGCTCGTCGGTCGACGTGGTCGAGAACTCGGAGACGATCGCGCCCTCGGGCCCCGCCTGGAACCAGTGCAGGGTGTCCGGTGGGATCGTGTGCTGGTCGCCCGGTCGCAGCACGACTTCGTGCCGGACCGTGAACCCGTGACCGGGAGGACGGCAGATGGGATCCGGCGCCGGCTCTCCCTCCGTGTACAGGTAGACAACCCCCTGCCGGCAGCGGAAGGTCTCCTCCTTGCCCGATGAGCCCTCGCGCGGCGGATGCCGGTGCTCGGGGCAGGTCTGGCCCGGGAAGAGCACGAGCTCCTTGGCGCAGACCCGCTCGGTGTTCACGTACACGACCACCTCCAGGCCGATCTGCTCGAGCTGGGAGAGGCCGAAGTCGGCCACCTCGATGACGTCGCGCTCCTCGTCCGTGAGCACGATCCCCGCTTCCGCGAGCGCCCGGACGGCCCGCTCGCGGGCGGCGGCGATCTCCGCCTGCGTCAGCACCGCGTGAGCGTACTCCTGACGGATAGATTCGCTCGAGTGAGAATCGAGAACGCGTTCGAGGTCCCGGCGGGGCCCGAGACCGCCTGGGCGCTGCTCACCGATGTCCCGAGGGTGCTGCCGTGCATGCCCGGTGCCGAGCTCGAGCGCGCCGTGAGCGAGACGACCTGGCAAGTGCTGCTGCATGTCAAGCTGGGGCCGATCTCGCTCCAGTTCCGCTCGACAGTCGAGCAGACCGAGGTCGACCGGGACAACCGCCGTGTCACGCTCTCCGTCGACGCCAGAGATGTACGCGGCCGAGGCGCGGCCCAGGCCACGATCACATCCAGCCTGGCCGAGGCGGACGGCGGGACACGCGTCTCCCTCGTCACCGATCTCTCTCTGCGAGGAGCCGTCGCCCAGTACGGCCGGCCGGTGCTAGGCAGCGTGGCCGAGGAGCTGACGGACCAGTTCGCGCGCTGCATCTCCTCGCTCCTCGAACGGGACGAGCCTGCGTTACCAGCCCCCGTCGCGCCGATCGGCGGGTTGCGCCTGGTGCTGGGGAGGCTCTGGCGACGGCTCCTGCGCCGCGGCTAGGCAGGACGCTCGACGAGCCGGGCCGTGGCCAAGGCGAGCACCCGGGCGATCGTCAGGGCCGCCTCTTCGCCGTCTGCGGAGGCGAACTGCGCAGCTCCTTCGTCCGTGTGAAAGGCCCAGCCGCCGTCGCGGCCCACCCCGATCAGAGCGGCCGGGCAGCGGCGCGAGATGTTCCCGAAGTCGGTGGCGAAGGGGAGCCGCGGAGGCTGGGATACGAAGTCGCGGCCGAGTGCGCCGAAGGCCTCGGCCACGGCGGCGGTCACGCGGGCGTTCGGGCGCACCGCCTCGACGAGCCGGCCATCGTGCCACTCCGCCTCCGGGAGCGCCGCGCGCAGGGCCGCAAGTCTCGCGTCGACGTCGCGTTCCTCGTCCGCGAAGACGAGGAAGGTCGCGCCGAGCACCAGGCCCGTTCCCTCCTCCACGTCGCCGTCCAGCTCGAGACGCTCCAGCATGACGTCGTCCGGGACGTGCGCGCGTGCGACCTCGAGCGCGGAGACCGCGGCCTCGAGCGGGGCATTGGCCGCGGAGGCGAGCGAGCGTGAGCCCGGGACCGTTGCCCGCGCGCGTCGCATCCAGCGCGACTCGAGCGAGACGGTGTCGATGAACTCGGGGTGGGCGTAGAGGGCCGCGTCGAGGTCGTCCCAGAGGCCGGCCTCGGCGCTCAGCGCCTTGCCGCCGCCCCGCTCGATCGAGCCCGGTGCATGGATCTCGTCCGCCGGACAGCCCATCACAACCGCCGTCCCGGCGAGCTCGTCGCGAAGGGCGGCCAGCACCAGGGCCGAGCCGATCACACCGCCTGCGATCGGCCCGTGCCCGCAGGAGTGGACCGGCTCGACCGTTCCGTCGGGCCGAAACGCCGTGACCGCGTCGAAGAGGCAGACGAGCCCGACCGAGGCGCCCAGGTGCGCGCCGCGCAGAGTGGCCCGGAAGGCCGTCTCCATTCCTCCCACGCCTCTGTCCACGTCGAGGCCGCCGGCGGCAAGGGTCTCGCAGAGATACCTCGAGCACTCGTGCTCCTCGTGGCCGAGCTCGGGGTGCTGGTGGACGAACCGCACGGTCTCGCGGATCGCGTCCCCTTGGGCATCGACCGCCGCCAGCACCTCCCCGTCAGCGATCACCCAGCGCCTCCCGCATCGTCCTCTCCACGAGGACGCGCACGAGTTGCGCCTTGTACTCGGCCGAGCCGTTCGCGTCCTCTATAGGGGAAGCTGCCTCGGCGGCGCGCCCACCTGCCTCCGCAAGCAGTTCCGGGTCGAGATCAGCGGCCGCACCCGTCAGCGCCTGCTCCGCAGCGGGTGCGCGCACGGGCCGTGCGCCCACGGAGCCGACGGCCACGCGCGCCTCGCTGATCGCGCCGTCGTCCACGCGCGCCAGGCAGCAAACGGTCGCCGCCGGGCGCTCGTGGAAGGCGAACTTGGCGTGCGCGATCCCCGCGCCTGGCGAGAGCTCCGGAACGTGCACCGCCATGAGCAGCTCCCCGGCCAAGAGGCCGGTGCGGTAGGGGCCGATCACGAACTCCGAGATCGGAATGCGCCGAGATGCTTCGCCTCCGCGCCGGCACTCGACTTCCGCGTCCAGCGCGAGCAGGAACGTCGCCGGGTCGGAGTGGGGGTCCGAGAAGGCGAGGTTTCCGCCCAACGTCCCCACCTCGCGCACCCGCAGGTTCGCCACCCACCGCTCCATGCTCGCCAACGCCGGGAGCCGTTCACGCACGAGTTCCGAGCGCTCGAGCTCTCGGTGGGTCACCGACGCGCCGACCACGAGCCGCCCGTTCTGGGCCCGCACTCCTTGCAGTTCCTCGATCTGCTTCACGTCCACGAGATGGCCGAACGAGGCGAAACCCAGCTTCAGCAGCAGCAAGAGCTCCGTGCCGCCGCAGTAGAGCGCGGCGTCCTCGCCGTAGCGATCGATCAGCTCGGTCGCCTCCTCCACCGAGCGGGGCCGGTGCAGATCGAAGGGCGGCAGCGTCACGCGGGTGTGCCCACCGAGGCCGGCTGCGAGAGCACCTCCAGCGCGGCGTCGAGCCCCTCGCCAACCCTGACCGGCACGCCGAGGTCGGCCAGCGTCCGTCCGAGAGACGCCAGCCCGACGACCGGGTAGAGCGAGCGGGCACTGGGCCCCATGTGACCGATGCGGACGAGGTTCCCCGCGCCCTGCCCGCCCGAGATCATCACGCCGTAGTGCTCGCGGCAGTTGTCGCGCACCTGGGCGTCGGCCAGCCCCTCCGGCACGGTGATCGCGGTCACGCAGGCCGCGGTCACCTCCTCGCTGCGGGGCCACAGCTCGAGGCCCATCGCCCTGACGCCGGCTCTGCAGGCGCGCGCGGCCAGATCGTGTCGCGCGATCGAGCTCTCCAGCCCTTCCTCCAGCAGCTCGTCACAGCAGGCCTCGATGCCGTGCATGTCGACGACCGAGGGCGTGAAGGGGAACTTGCCTCCCTCGAGCCACTGCTCCTTCCAGTCCAGCATGGAGAGGAAGGAGGCCCGCGGGGCCGACGGGTTGGCGCGGATCCGCTCCCAGGCCGCCTCGTTGACCGTCATCAGCGAGATGCCGGGCGGCCCACCCAGGCACTTTTGCGCGGCGGCGACGCAGACGTCGAGCTGCCACTCGTCGGTGCGGAACTCGATCCCGCCGAGCGACGACACGCAGTCGACGAGCGTCATCGCCCCGTGGCTCCGCGCGATCGGGCCGATCGCGGCGAGATCGTGTTGCGTTCCCGACGGGGTCTCGGAGTGCACGACCGTCACGAGGTCGATCTCAGCATGCTCCTCCAGGTAGCGCTCGACGTCGGCCGGGTCGACCGAGTCGTTGTAGGCCACCTCCAGCTCGTGCAGCTCGGCCCCGAAGTCCTTCAGCCAGAAGCCCATGCCCTTGCCGAAGACGCCAGAGACGAGGTTGAGCACGGGCGTCCCGGGCCGCACCAGCGAGCGTGCGGCTGCTTCGAGCCCGAGGACGGCCTCGCCCTGCATGAGCAGGACGTCGTTCTTGGTCAGGAAGATCTCCGCGAGCTTCCTCTCCGTCCGGCGGAAGGCCTCGAGGAAGGCCGGGTCATAGTGGTAGGTGATCTGCGCGCCCTGCGCGGCGAGAACACGAGGCCAGGCCATCGTCGGCCCGGCGCTCAAGGTGAAGTCGGGATCGCGCATCTAAGACTCCTTTCGCTAACGGGTGCCGCGCACATAGGGCAGCGCCAGAGCGGCGGGCAGGTAGGCCCTTCTACCGAAGAGAACGAGCACGGCAAGGATGAGGACGAAGGGGAGCATGAACACGAGGTCGGTGGAGATGTTGACGACGCCGTAGGCCTGGGCCCAGTCCGCGAAGGACAGCGCGAGGCCGAAGAGGAACGTTCCGAGCAGGATCCAGAGCGGCCGGCCGCGGGCGAGCATGGCGAAGACGATGGCGATGAAGCCCCGCCCGCCCACAACGGTGTCCTGGAAGAGACCGGCCACGACGATCGAGAGGTAGGCGCCGCCGAGGCCTGCCATGGCGCCGGCGAAGAGCACGGCCCACGAGCGGGTCGTGAATACGCTCACCCCGGCGGCGTCCAGCGCGGCAGGCTTGTCGCCTGCCGCCTTGACGTTGAGGCCCAGATGGCTGCGCCGCAGGACCCAGGCAACGACGGGAACGAGGGCGACCCCGAGGTAGACAACGAGCGGCTGACTGAAGATGCTGCCGTCGGAGTAGTCCTTGCCCCCGATCACCGGAATGTCGGCCAGGCCGGGAATGGAGAGATGGTCGGCGCGGCCGAGGGTGGGCCGGCTCTCGGCGAACTCGGCGTCGAAGATGAGCGCGGTCGCCCCCTCGCACGCAAGCGTGATAGCGATGCCGACTACGATTTGGTCGAGGCCGAGGCGCACGCAGAACAGCACCATCACGAGCGCCACCGCCGCGCCCGCCGCCATCCCCGCTCCGAAGCCGTACCACTCGTCCCCGCCGTAGTAGGCGCCGACAAAGCCGGCGTAGGCTCCCATCAGCATCATGCCCTCGAGCCCGATGTTGAGCACCCCTGCGCGCTGGGAGACGAGCTCGCCGAGCGCCGCGAACATCAGCGGAATGCAGACGAGGAGTGCCCCGGAGACCAGAGCCGTGAGCCCGGTCGTGGAATAGGCGCTGCTCGCGACGAGGACGCTCACGAGCTCGCCTTTCGGCGGCGAGCCGGCCCTCCGGGGAGATAGCTCCCGCCCAGCTCACGGTTGCGGGCCAGCCACTCGGTCAGGGCCATGAAGAGCAGGGTCAGCCCCACGAGCAACAACGTGAACCTGGGGGTCAGGCCTGCGTTCTGGGCGGCGTAGTCGCCCCCGATGGAGGCCACGGACAGGAGGAAGACATAGGGGATCACGCCGATCGGATGCAGCCGGGCAAGGAAGACGAGCGGCACCACCCAAAGGCCGAAGGCCGGGTTGTAGTCCGCCCGCTGGTAGCCCCAGATGCCGAGGATCTCGGTCGCCGCGGCGAGGCCGACGAACAGACCCGACAGCAAGAAGGAGACCACGACGAGCCTGGGAACATTCAGCCCCATGTGCCTGGCCGAGCGCACTGAGGCGCCGAGCACTGTGAGGCGCAGGCCGAACGACGTCCGGCTCATCAGGAACCAGACGACTACGGCCGCGAACACGGCCACCAGGATGCCCACGTGGATCCGGGTCCCGGGGATGGACGGCAGCAGTGCCGTGAAGTCGAGCGACCTCGTCTGGGGCGTGGTCGTCGTCGGGTCCTGGAAGGGCCCCTTGACCAGGATCTGGGCGAGATCGATGCCGATGAAGGTCATCATCAGCGTGGTGATGATCTCGTTCAGCTCGTAGCGGGCCTTCATTACGGCCGGGACGATCGTCCAAGCCGCGCCGACCCCCGCCGCGACGAGGAACATCAGCAGGAGGTTCAAGGTATTCGGCACGTGGTGCTCGAGCAGGGGCGCGACGCCCGAGACGGTCGCCCCGGCGAGCAGGAACTGACCGTCCATGCCCAGGTTCCAGATCCCGGCCCGAAAGACGACGATCAGGCCCACGGCGATGAGCAGGAGCGGCGCCATGCGCATGATCGAGTCCTGCCAGGCCGAGAACTGGATCCCGCCCGAGTAGATGTCCTTGTAGTACTGGATCGGATCCACGCCGATTGCGGCCAGGATGATCGCCCCGGTGCCCAGCGCCAGCACGAGCGGCAACACCGAGCGGATCACGAAGTCTCCGAGCCGGCCGAGCTGGCGCTGCTGCAAGGCGGGCTTCGCGGGACTCGGAGCTTCGCGGACTTCGGCGGCGGCGGTCGTCGGGGTCACGCGGCCCTCCCGCCCACCATCAGCTGGCCGACCTGTTCGGCCGCCCTCGGCCCATTCTCGACCACCCCGGCGATCCGGCCCCGGGAGAGTACGGCGATCCGGTCGCAGAGATCGAGCAGCTCCTCGAGATCCGTGGAGATGATGATCGAGGCGACACCCTCGTCGGCCTGGACCCGGATCGTCTCCCGCACGGCCTTGGTCGTCCGAACGTCGAGCCCGTAGGTGGGCTTGTTGTAGACGACGATCTTGGGGTCGAACGAGAGCTCGCGTGCGAGGACAACCTTCTGAACGTTCCCGCCCGAGAGCGCAGCCACTCGCGTCTCCGGTCCCGGTGTCCTGATCTCGTGCCGGTCGATGAGCTCGCGGGCCTTGGCCGCGATCGCGGCGTGCCGGATGCGGCCCCGCTCCCAGAACGGCGGCTTGCCGATTCGCTTGAGCACGATGTTCAAGGCCACCGACAGCGGGCCGACCGTGCCCTCACCGAGGCGGTCGTCCGTCACGTAGCGAAGGCCGAGCTTCTCGCGTTGCGCCACCCTGAGCCTGGTGATCGAGAAACCCTGGAACCTGAGGTCGCCGGCGGCGACCGGGCGCTGCCCCGCGATCGCCTCGGCCAGCTCGCGCTGGCCGTTGCCGTCGACCCCGGCGATGCCCATGATTTCGCCCGGCCGCACATCGAGCGAGACGTCGTGAACGCCGATCTCTCCCGGCCGGGGGTGGACGCTGACTCCGTGGAGCTCGAGCGCAGGCTCGGGATCCAGGACGCGGCGCGGGCGACGGCCCTCGACGTGCTCGGCCAGCTCGGCCACCTCCGCTTCCTCGCGCGCCTGGCCGCCGAACATGAGCGAGACGATCCGCTCCTGCAGCTCCTCGAACGTCCTCGACCGCAACTCATCGGGCTCGATCGACCCCACCAGCCTTCCCTGGCTCAAGATCGAGACGCGGTCGGCCATCGAGATCGCCTCGTGCAGCTTGTGGGTGATGAAGATGATCGCCAGGCCCTGGCGTTTCAAGCGGGAGAGAATCTGCTCCAGCTCTGCGACGCCCTGGGGCGTGAGCATGGAGGTGGGCTCGTCGAGGATCAGCACCTTCGAGCCGCGCCACAGGGCCTTGATGATCTCGAGCTGCTGCTGCTGTCCCAGGGCGAGCGTCCCCGTCGTCGCCCTGGGGTCGACGTCGAGCCCGAGCGAGCCGCCCATCTCTCGCAGGCGGTCGCGAGCCCGCGCCGCGTCCAGCCGCAGCCCGTTGCTCTGACCGAGCATCAGGTTCTCGAGCACCGTCAGCGTCGGGACGAGCGACGTGTGCTGGTAGACCATCCCGATCCCGAGCTCGATCGCGTGCTTGGGCGAGTCGATCTCGACCTCGCGACCGTCGAGCAGCACCCGACCCGCGTCGGGGCGCAACATCCCCGAGAGGATGTTCATCAGCGTCGACTTGCCGGCGCCGTTCTCGCCGAGCAGGCAGTGCACCTCGCCCCGCCGGACGACGAGCGAGATCCGGTCGTTGGCGAGCACCCCGGGAAACGCCTTCGTGATCCCGGCCAGCTCGACCGCGGGCGTCCCGGCCTCCCCACCGTCCTCCTGGAGTGTCATCGGGCTCCCGCTCATCCCCACACATGATGGAGGCGGGGCGGCGTCCTGCCGCCCCGCCTGCCGCCGGTCCTACGCCTTGCCTAGCACTTGCAGTACTTCTTGACGGCCTTCTCCGTCGCCGTGGAGACGACCTTGATCGATCCGTTAGCGACCTTCTTCTGGGCCGCCGTGACCATGGCCCACACCGACGCCGGGGCCTTGTTGGTCCTGAGCAGCGAGAGCCCGTTTTTTGCGCCGAGCACGTAGGTCTTGCCGAAGGTGCCGGCGTTGACGTCCTTGATGGCCCTCGTGTAGATCGGAGTGAAGTTCCAGAGCTCGGAGCTGAGCAGGACGCCCTTCTTATCGATCTTCGACTTGTCGCCAATCACGTCGATGAAGTAGACCTTGCTCGCCCCGGCCGGCGGCTTCGCCGTCTGGACCGCCTGCAGCATCCCGAAGGACGCTCCGTCGCCCATGCCGAACACGATGTCGGCTCCGGCCGAGATGACCTGCCGCGTGATTCGCTTGCCGCCGGCCGCGTCCGCGTACGATGCCTGGCCGATGCGGGCGTAGCGGAACTTCAGGTTCTTGTTGACCGAGCGCGCCCCTTGGACGAAGCCGCCCGCCTGCTTGTACCAGTTCTCGTCGCTGGCCGAGACAACGATGCCGAGGGTGCCCGTCTTCGTCACCTTGGCCGCCAGCAGCCCGGCGAGGTAGGCGCCCTGCTGGGCGGCCGTGATCACGTTGGAGACGAGACCCGGCTTGCCTCCTTTGGCGTCCCAGACCACCACCGGAACCTTGAACTCCTGGGCGACCTTCGGCGCAATCGTGTTGTAGCCGGAGGCGTGCGCGATGATCAGATCGGCGCCGCGCTGTGCCAGGCGACGGAGAACCGGTTCCACGTTCTCGTAGCCGATGCCCGTCGATGCCGTCACCGCCGCCCCGGTCGCCTTCGCCGCAGCCTTGGCCCCGAGATAGCCCTGCTGGTTCCAGCCGTAGTCGTTGGGCTTCTCCGGCGAGGCAAACCCAACCTTCTTCACCTTCGTGGCCTGCGCCGCGCCGCCCGTCACGACCACGAGGGCAGCGACGACCACGAGCAGGAAGCCCGTGAGCGCACCCACCTTCAGACGTCTAGCCATCCCTACTCCCCTCTCTCGTGGTGCCTGCCAGCCTTCCGCCATTATCCGTCGCCGCCGTGCTCGTCACCTCCTCGTCGTTGCCGCCCTGCTCGCCGAGGAAGAGCGTGCGCGCATTCGTCCTGAAGACCTGGTCCAGTTCGCCCGGCCCGAGCCCGCTCACCTGGACGCGCAGGATCTCCACCGCCGGATGGTGGAAGGGAGCATCCGAGCCGTAGAGCACCCGCTCCAGCCCCACCCGGTCGGCCGCCTCCTTGATCTTCGTGTGCATCGGCATGCCCGACGTCTCCAGGTAGACGTTGGGATTGCGCGCTGCGACGTCGATCGAGGCGTTGATGTAGACGACGTTGCCGTGGCCCATGTGGCCGAGGATGACCTTGACCCCCGGGAACGCGACGGCCAGCTCCTCGATCGACCACGGGAGCGTGAAGATCGGATGACCGCAGTGGATCAGCACCGGGAGGCCGCCCCGGTCGACGAGCAGCTCCATCAGCGGGTGGACCGCCGGATCGTTCGGGTGATACCCGTCGATCAGCGGGTGCAGCTTCATGCCCAGGAACTTCGGGTGCTCCAGGAAGCGCTCCGCCTCCTCGAGGTAACCGGGCAGCCGCGGGTTCGCCCACACGAGCGCGTACGCCTCGGGAATGGACTCGACAACCGTCCGCACGTACTCGTTGTCGGGGTGAAAGACGCAGCAGCCCTCGTAGCCGTGCTTCTCGACGATGGCGGCGAGCCCGTCCCGGTCGAGCGAGACGTTGAACATCGGCCCGAAGTCGCCGACGTGCATGTGTGAGTCGAAGATCACGCCTCCCTCGCCGCCCGGTTGCCGGGTCGATTCACCAGTGTTAGGGTCGGCTGCCGACTGTTGACACTCAACGAGGCTGGTTTATATCGTCCGGCGAGGCTCGATGCAATGCCCAACGACGTGAAGGCGGAGCCCAGGTCATCGACGGCGACGGCCGGCCTGGATCATCGGACGCTCTGGCAGCGCGTCCACGATCACCTGCGCGAGGAGATCCTCTCCGACCGGCTCCCGCCCGGGACCGAGCTCCAGGAGGTGGCCCTCTCGCAGGAGCTCGGGGTCAGCCGCGGGCCGATCCGCGAGGCGCTCGGCAGGCTCGCCGCTGAGGGGCTCGTCACAGTGCGGCCCCGCCGCGGAGCCGTCGTCCGCGAGCTGTCGGCGAGAGAGTTCATCGAGGCCTACCAGGTGCGCGAGGCGCTGGAGGTGATGGCCGTCAGGCTCGCCGTGCCCAAGCTGTCGGCCGAGGACACGGCCGCGATGCAGCGCCTGATCGACGAGATGACCGCACTCACCGAGGCCGGCGACGTCCAGGGGTTCTTCGAGGCGAACACGGCCTTTCACCAGGCGTTCTTCGACGCAGCCGGAAACCGGATGCTCGCCGACATGCACCGGCGGCTCCGCGGCCAGATAGATCGACACCGCCTACGCTCGCTCGAGCTGCGCGGAAACCTGCAGCGCTCCATCACCGAGCACAAGGCGATCCTCCGCGCGGCCAGGACGGGGGACGCCGAGCACGCTGCGCATCTCGTCTCGGAGCACATCCGGGTGCCCCAGATCCGGCTTCAGGTCGAGGAGCACGAGGCCGCCTCCCCCGACGGAGGCCGGCCGTGATGGCGCTTGGGCGTCGGCACACATTTGTTCCACCGCGAGTGCATGGCACTCGCAGTGTCAAAGAGGTGTGTCAATGAGTCCAGAGCCCAGGTTCGGCGTCAATCTCAACAACCGGGAGCCCTTGATCGCGCCCGACTACGACCTGCAGATGCTGCTCGACCTGTCCGAGGTGGTCGAGTCGTCCGGCTTCGACTCGGTCTGGGTCGGAGACAGCCTCTTCTCGAAGCCACGCTACGAGCCGATCGCACTGCTCGCTGCCATCTCCCAGCGCACGTCGAAGGTGAAGCTCGGCACGGCATGCCTGGTCTCCTCGACCCGCAATCCGCTCTACCTGGCCCTGGAGTGGGCGACACTGGACCAGATCTCGGGCGGCCGCACGATCCTGGGCACAGGCATGGGAAACCCCGAGGAGGGCGTGCGGCGCGAGTTCGAGGCCCTAGGGCTCGACTACGGGCGGCGGGGCGCGATCTTCGAAGAGGGGCTCGCAGTCTTGCGGTCGCTCTGGACCGAAGGCTCGGTCACGTTCCACGGGCGCTACTTCGACTACGACGGCATCTCGTTCCATTCCGGCACGGAGATGGGCCCCTTGATGCCGCTCCAGGAGCCTCCTCCGATCTGGGTCGTCTCCAACCCGCGCCTCAAGGGCGATGCCCCGCCCGAGGTCATCCGCCGCCGGCTCGAGGCGGCCTGCAGGCGCATCGTGCTCTACGGCGACGGCTGGATGACGTGCTGCCGCGCCGAGCATCCCAACGAGTTGGTCGAGCAGCTGCGCTGGATCGAGCGGGCCGCGGACGAGGCAGGCAGGGACTTCTCGCGCCTGGTGATCTCCTACCAGGTGACGATGAACATCGGCGACTCGGAGAAGGAAGCGCGGACGGCCTTCGGCGACTACATCTCCAAGTACTACCCCGAGCTGTCCAAGGCGATGGACCTGTCGAACTGGGGTCCGGTGGGGACGCCGGAGCAGATCGCCGAGTGGATCCGGACGTTCGCCGCCGCGGGCGTCGACCACTTCATCTGCCGCTTCGGCGCCATCGACCAGTTCGGCCAGGTGGAAAGGTTCGCGGGCGAGGTGCTGCCCCTGTTCAGTGCCGAGCGGGAAGGAGTGGTGTGATGGCAACCACAGTCGAGACCGACAACCTGCTGAAGGACGCGACGCTCGTGGTCGACGTCTGCATGTCCGTTGAGGAGGACGACGTCGTCACGATCATCTGCGACGACGAGCACACTGGCCAGGCCGAGGCGATCGCCCAGGTCGTCCTCGACCGAGGCGGCTGGCCCGTCGTCATGAACAACGAGGCACAGGTGCGCCGCGGCCGCGCCGACGTGCGATTTCCGATGGCGCCGCCCCGCAACCTCCACCAGGCGATGGTCTCCTCCGATGAGGTGATCATCGTCACCAACCTCGAGTGGGCGAACCGCTTCGCCCACGTCAGCGCGGTCAAGGAGACCTGCGCCGCCAACGGCAAGATCGCCTCGGTCGAGGAGGGCATGGGCACCTGGGACCTGACCGTCGACGACATCCACCGCGCCACCCAGCGGGCCAAGGACGCCATGTCGGCGCTGGAGGGTAAGTCGCGGGTGCGCGTGACAACGCCCCTCGGCACCGATTTCACGGTCTCGATCGAGGGCCGGCCCGCGCTCGAGGTCACGCCGATCAAGAAGCGGGGCCAGATGATGGGCCCGGTACCGCTCTGGGCCGAGGTCGCCTTCGCCGCCGTCGAGGACTTCACGCACGGGACGGCGGTCGTCGACGGCGTCATGCTCGGCATCGGCCTGCCCGGCCAGGTCTCAGAGCCGATCCACTGGACGTTCGAGGGCGGACGCTGCGTGAAGATCGAGGGCGGCGAGGAGGCCGATCGCCTGCGGCAGGCGATCGACGGCGTCGAGAACGCCGACGTGGCCGGCGAGTTCGCATTCGGCACGAGCGAGAAGGCGCCGTTCGGCTCCCCGTCGGAGAAGGGCCGCATCGGCACGGTGCACATCGCGCTCGGTGACAACCACAACGCCTACCCCGGCGGCCAGAACGTGAGCTCCCTCCACCTGGACGGCGTTTTCCTGAACGCCACCATGTGGATCGAGGACGACGGCACCTACATCCTCAGGGACGGCGAGTGGGCGCTCTGATCCCGACTCACTGGGGCGCCGCTGGCAAAGGAGGCAAGCGAGCGGCGCGCAGGACAGTACAAATCAGTACGGCCAAGCGCCGCGAGCGCAGCATCCTGCCGCCGGCGGCGTCAGGCCGGCGCGAAGGCCGGCTTCGCCGGCCGAAAGCGCAGGCCGGCCAGTGAGCTCGGGCGTAACTGTCACCCAGCTCGCGGACGTCGAGCCGGTCGAGCTACCCGGCGGGAGTTGGTCGCGCATGGTCGCGAAGGGGGAGCGGAGCTCGCTGGGCTACTCCGTCTTCACCCCTGGGACGGAGCTGGCGTCGGTGTGCCACGAGACGGAAGAGGTCGCCTATGTCGTCTCCGGGACGGGCGAGTTGCGGCTCGACGACGAGGCCGTCTCCTTTCGCGAGGGAGACGCCCTGCACATCCCCGCCGGCCTCTGGCACGCCGTCGCGAATACGGGCGACGAGAACGTGATCATGGTCTTCGGCTTCCCCTACCCGGACTACCCGCCGACGGAGCGCCGGTGAGCGTCCCGCTCACCACCCAGTCGGTGCGGGAGCAGGTGGCCTGGGCCTGCCGCATCCTCGCCCTGGAGGGCTACGCCGACCTCACCTTGGGCCACGTCAGCGCGCGGCCGTCCGGCGGGGACACGATCTACATCAAGCGCAAGGGCGTGGCCCTCGACGAGGTGGAGCCGGAGGACGTGGTCGACCTCGACGACCCCTCGGCGGCGCTGCACCTGGAGACGGTGCTGCACACGGAGGTGTACGCGCTACGGCCCGACGTCGGGGCGGTCGTCCACGGCCATCCACCGTACACGACCGCGTTCGGGGCCACGCATGCCGACCTCGAGCTGCTCACGCACGACGCGATCCTCTTCGCGGACGGCGTCTCGCTCTTCGAGGAGACCGCCGAGCTGATCACGGACACGGAACAGGGGCGCGCGGTCGCCGCGGCGCTCGGCTCCCGGCGCGCCGTCATCCTGCGCAACCACGGCGTCGTCGTCGCCGACAAGGACGTGCGCTGGGCCGTGCTGAGCGCGGTCACGCTGGAGCGGGCCATCCGCCTGCAGTCGATCGCGTCCACGCTCGGGGAGCTGCGACCGATCCCGCAGGAGCTCGCCGAGCGTATGCACGCGGACAAGTATCAGGACCGCTTCCTGGACGAGTACTGGGCCGCCTGGGTCCGCAAGGCACGACGCGCGGGCGCAGACGAGGGCATGCCGCCGGAATGAGGCTCGAGCTCGCGGTGAACGGCAGCCCGGTCGTGCGCGAGATCGAGCCGCAGGAGCTGCTGCTCGACTTCCTGCGCGACCGGCTCGGTCTCACCGGAGCCAAGCGCTCCTGCGACGTCCAGGCCTGCGGAACCTGCACGGTGCTGGTCGAGGGACGACCGGTCTCGTCCTGCTGCTTCCTCGCTGCCGACGCCGGCGGACGCGAGGTGCTGACCATCGAGGGTCTGGCCCGGCGGCCGGTTTTCGAGCGGCTCGAGGACGCCTTTACCCGCCACGCCGCGCTGCAGTGCGGCTTCTGCACGCCCGGAATGCTCCTCACGGCCGCGTACCTGCTGGAGACCGGCGAGTTGACGAGCGCGGAGGAGGTCAAGCGCGGCCTCGCCGGGAACCTCTGCCGTTGCACGGGCTATCGCGGGATCCTGGAGGCGGTCTGCGAGCTGGCCGGAGTGGCCGCATGAGCGGTGTCCGGGTACCTGCTTCAGCACCTGGTACCGGGACATGGCCGCACGCCGGCCAGGTCGGCCGCTCCGCACCCCGCCGAGACGCAGGGGAGAAGCTCCGGGGCCGAGCGCAGTTCGCGGGCGACATCGCCGTGCCGCGCATGCTGCACGGGAAGGTGCTGCGCTCCCCGGTCCCGCACGCCCGCATCGCCTCCATCGACACCACCGAGGCCGAGAAGATGCCCGGCGTCGCCTGCGTCCTGACCGCGGCCGACCTGTCCGATCTCGACCCCTATTGGGGCCACGCCATCCGCGACCGGCCCATTGTCGCGATCGACCGTGTCCGCTTCGCCGGCGAGCCGGTGGCCGCCGTGGCGGCCGAGGACGAGTCGACCGCCGTCGCCGCACTCGAGCGGATCCACGTCGACTACGAGGAGCTGCCGGTCGTCGCGACGCTCGAGGACGCCCTCGCCCCGGACGCGCCGCTCGTCAACGACGGCCCCCTCCGCCCCGGCCTCTTCCACGGCCTCGGCGAGCTGAAGCCGGCCGAGGGCAACGTCTGCTACCGCTACCGCATCGACCGCGGCGAGCTCGAGGCGGTGTTCGCGCACGCCGACATCGTGGTCGATGGCGAGTACACCTTCCCGGCTGTCTACCAGTACGCGATGGAGACGCACACGGTCGTGGCCCAGGTCGAGGAGGGCGAGATCACGCTCTGGTCGTCCTGCCAGCACCCGTTTCTCGTCCGGGCGGAGATCGCGGCGCTCTTCGGAGTGCCGATCTCGAGCGTCCGCCTCGTCGTCCCGTACCTGGGCGGCGGCTTCGGCTCCAAGTCGTACACGAAGATGGAGCCGATCACGGTTGCGCTCGCCCGCAAGGCCGGCCGCCCGGTCCGTATCCAGAACCGCGTCTCCGAGTCGATGGTGACCACGCGCCGGCACGGCATGCGCTGCCGCATGCGCACCGCCGCGACTCGCGACGGCCGCCTACTCGGCCGCGAGGTGGAATGCTGGTTCGACACCGGCGCATACGCCGACAACGGGCCGCGAGTCACCGCCACGGCCGGCGACGCCGCTCCGGGGCCCTACCGCTGGGAGGCATACCGCGCGGACGCGGCCTGCGTCTACACGAACACTTCGCCCGCCGGCTCCTACCGGGCCTTCGGCGCCGCCCACCTGCAGTGGATCGGGGAGCTCCAGGTCGACGAGCTGGCGCGCCAAGCCGGGCTCGACCCGCTCGAGGTGCGCCGACTGAGCCTCTGCACGCCCGGCGAGGAGCTGCGGGCCGGCGGCAAGGCTCTCGACGCCGACCTGATCGAAGACATCGAGCGCGTGGCCGAGGCCATCGGCTGGGGAGAGGAGAAGCCGCCGCTGACCGGGCGTGGGCTATCCGTCGGCCTGCTCGCCGCCGGTGCGCACCCGGTCTCGAGCGCGATCGTGCGCATGGAGGCCGACGGCAGCGTCGTCGTCCTCGTCGGCACGACTGAGGTCGGCCAGGGCGCCCGTACCGTCTTCGCCCAGATCGCTGGGGAGGAGCTCGGGCTCCCCGCCGAGCGGGTGACCGTGCGCGGCGCGGACACGCGCTTCACGCCCTACGACCGCTCGACCGGAGCGAGCCGATCGACGACGCTGGCAGGGCTCGCGGTCAAGCGCGCCGCCGAGCATGTCCGCGATCAGCTGGTCGAGATCGCCGGCTCCAACCGGCTGGAGCCCGACTCCTATCCGGACCTCTTCCTCCGTCGCTTCGGGCTCGCCGGCGGCGAGCTAATCGGCCGCGGAGAGGTGGCGCCCGAGGGCTCCGGCTCCTACGCCGAGGGACCGGTCTTCTGGGAAGTCTGTGTCGGCGGGGCCGAGGTCGCGATCGATTCGGAGACCGGGCACGTCCGCGTGGTCAAGACCGCGACCGTGGCCGACGTGGGCCGCGCCATCAATCCGCAGCTGATCGAGCGCCAGGACGAGGGCGGCACCCTACAGGGTCTCGGCAACGCGCTCTTCGAGGAGATGGCCTTCGAGGACGGGCTGCTGCTGAACGAGACGCTGCTCGACTACCGCGTACCTACGTTCGAGGACCTGCCGAGCGAGATGCACTGCATCATCGTCGAGAACGAGGACGGGCCGGGCCCCTACGGCGCCAAGGGCTGCGGCGAGGGCTCGCTTGCGGCCGTCACCGCCGCGGTCGCGACGGCCGTGGCGGACGCGGGAATCCCGGTGACAGAGCTGCCGCTGACGCCCGAGCGCGTGTGGCGGCGAATCCAGGAGCTCGAGAAGGAGGGGACATGGCCGACGTGAGGCGTGCCGCAGTGGTCGGAACAGGGACGATGGGCCCGGGCATGGGCGCCGTGCTGGCGCGGGCGGGGATCGAGACGGCGCTCTACGACGTGAGCGATGAGGCGCTCGAGCGCGCCCAGGCAGGGGTGCAGCTCGCCGAGGGGGTGCTCGACCGGCTGGAAGCGCCGAAGGCGGACGGTGGGGCCGTGCGCTTCGAGACCGACCTCGCCGCCGCCCTCGACGGGTCGGAACTGGTGCTGGAGGCGGTGCCGGAGAAGCTGGAGCTCAAGCACGAGGTCTTCCCACAGTTCGAGCAGCACGTCGCCGAGGACGCCATCCTCGCCTCCAACACCTCCGGTATTCCGATCACCCAGATCGCCTCGGTCTGCGCGCGCCCAGAGCGCGTCGTCGGCATGCACTGGTCGAATCCACCGCACCTGATCCCGATGATCGAGGTCATCCCCGGAGAGCAGACCGAGCAGCGCGTCGTCGACGACGCCTGCGAGCTGATCCGCCGCTTCGGCTACCACCCGGTGGTCGAGAAGGAGGTGCCCGGCTTCGTCGAGAACCGCATCCTCTACGCCATCCTGCGCGAGTGCCTCGACCTCGTCGACCGGGGCATCATCGACCCCGAGGGCCTCGACGTCAACGTCCGCTGGGGGATCGGCTACAAGCTCGCGGTCATCGGCCCGATGGAGCTGCTGGACATGGCCGGCCTCGATATCTACAACGCGGTCGGCTCCTACCTGAACAAGGATCTGTCCACGTCAGGCGAAGTCTCGAAGACGATCCGCGACCTGATCGACCAGGGCCGCCTGGGCATGAAGACCGGCGGTGGGCTCTACGACTACACCCCGGAGCAGATCGACCGGCTGCGCGCCCAGCGGGCGGGCAAGCTCGTCGCGGTGCGCAAGGCACTCGAGGGGGACGACGCGTCGTGAAGGTCTGGCTGCTGGACAACGGCTCGATCGTCATCGAGCACACCCAGCTGATGTGGAACGTCCCGGGCTCGCAGGTGCGGATCCCGGTCTACAGCGTCCTGATCGAGCACGGCGACGGGCTCTTTCTCTTCGATTCAGGCATCGACCTGGACCACATGAATCGTGTGCTGCCGTTCGAGCTGCCGGAACAGACACAGGAGCAGACGATCCCGGCCCAGCTCGGGGCCTGCGGCTTTGGAGTCGGGAACGTCACCGCAGTGGTGAACTCGCACCTGCACATCGATCACGTGGGCGGGAATCAGCTCTTCAGGGGGACACGTGTCCGGCACGTCCTGCACGCGAAGGAGCTCGCCCAGGCGCGAAACCACGAACCGTTTGAGTTCTTTGGCTACTCGGACAAGTCCTGGGACTACGAGGGGGCGAACTTCGTGCCCGTCACCGGCGATGTCGAGCTCGCTCCGGGACTCTGGCTGTTCGAGACGCCGGGCCACACCGTCGGGCACTACTCGCTGCTTGTCGGCGAAAGGCTGCTCTTCGCCTTCGACGTCACGTACACGCCGGCGGCGCTCGAGAAAGAAATCCAGGCGGGCTTCCACAACGACCCCGTCGCAGGCGTCCGCTCCATCAGGCGCGTGAAAGCGGTCGCGGCCGAGCACGGCGCCGACGTCTTCTTCTCCCACGACATGGACGCCTGGCAGACGTACAAGCACGCACCGGACTTCTACGAGCTCTAGGAGGAGCCATGGGCAAGCTGGACGGCAGGGTGGCGATCGTCACCGGCGGTGCGCAAGGCATCGGCAAGGCGATCGCCGACAAGCTGGCCGATGAGGGCGCAGCGGTCGTCGTCGCCGACCTGGACGGCGACGGAGCCGAGCGCGCGGCGCCGGAAGGCGGCGCCGGTATGCAGGTCGACATCTCGAGCGAGGACGACGCCCGGCGTCTGGTCGACGACACGGTCTCGCACTTCGGCAAGCTCGACGTGCTCGTCAACAACGCGGCCATCGTCCCCTTCACCGCCTGGGACGACGTCGACTTCGGCGAGTGGCGCCGCATCATGGCGGTCAACCTCGACGGCACCTTTCTCTGCTGCCACCACGCCCAGAAGCCGATGCGCGAGGCCGGCTACGGCCGGATCGTCAACATCGTCTCCAACGTCATCCTGGCCGGCACGCCCAACCTGGCGCACTACGTCGCCTCCAAGGGCGGGGTGTTCGCCTTCACGCGCGCGCTCGCGCGCGAGATCGGCAAGTACGGGATCACGGTGAACTCGGTCGCCCCGGGCCTGACGGAGACGGAGGGTGTGATGGCGAGCCCACACCAAGAGGCGTTCGAGTTCGTGCAGATGCTGCAGTGCATCCCGCGGCGCGGCGTCGCCGCCGACATCGCGCCGGCGGTCGCCTTCCTCGCCTCCGAGGAGGCGGGCTGGGTGACGGGACAACTGCTCGTGGCCGACGCAGGCATGTCGCACAGCTGATGGCCACGCGGGCGGGGATGATCCTGGCCGTGTCCGACGTGGACGCGTCGCTGGCGTTCTACCGCGACCTGCTCGGCTTCGAGGTGGAGGCCACGTACGACGACCCTCCCTACGCGACGCTCGCGCTGGCCGGGACGCGTCTCTCCCTGGCCGAGCAGGGGCATCCCGCCGACGACCGTCCGGGAGTGACGATGCTCGCGCCGGCGGATCCGTCGCAGGCCAACGCGCTCCTGGTCGTGGAGGTGGAGGACGCAAGGGGCGTCTACGCGGAGCTCGAAGCCAAGGGCGCGCGCTTCCTGGCCGAGCCGTATGAGCCGCCGTGGGGCGGGTGCCGCTTCTTCTGCGTCGACCCCGACGGCTATCTGGTGGAAGTCGAGCAGCCGGCGTGACGAAGGCCACACGCACCAACTCCCCACCCTGGGTGGGGAGAGAGCCACCCGCCACCCGCGGCCCACGCTACCGCGAGAAGGCGCACGAGTTCGTCAAGGACCGTGCCGGCTTCGTGCCAATCCGCGCCCGATGAAGGCGGTCGTTCTCCGCGGACCGGGCGACGTCGGCGTCGAGGAGGTCGCCGATCCGGCCATCCACGAAGAGACCGACGCGATCGTCCGGGTCCGCGCCACCGCGATCTGCGGCGCCGACCTCTTCCCCTTTCACGGCCTGACTCCCGGATTCGAGAACGGCACCGTGCTCGGCCACGAGTTCGCGGGAGAGGTGGTCGAGACCGGTCCCGCTGTCTCCACGATCAGCAAGGGCCAACGCGTCGTGAACACGAGCATGATCTCCGACGGCACCTGTGCCTACTGCCGCGCCGGCCAGGTCACCCAGTGCGAGGGCCGCTCGCTGTTCGGCTACTCCGGCGTTTACCCGCGGCTCGACGGAGGCCAGGCCGAGCTCGTGCGCGTGCCACAGGCGGATCGAGCCCTGCTCCCGCTCCCCAACGAGGTCTCCGACGAGCAAGCCGTCTTCCTGGCCGACATCCTCCCCACCGGCTACGCATCCGTCGTCCGCGGCGGCGTGGCGGTCGGCGACACCGTCGCCGTGGTCGGTTGCGGCCCGGTGGGACTGATGGCCGTCCTTTGCGCAGTCGGCACCGCAGGACGGGTGATCGCGATCGACGGCATCCCGGCCCGGCGCGAGCTGGCGGCGGCCTTCGGCGCCGAGCCCGTCGCCCCCGAGGACGCCGACGCCGCGGTCCGGGCCGCAACGGAAGGCCTGGGCGCGGACGTGGTGATCGAGGCTGCGGGCTCTCCCGGCGGGCTCGACGCCGCGCTCCGCCTGGCGCGCGGCCGCGGCACCATCTCAGTTGTCGGAGCGCATTTCGAGCCGGACTTCCCGCTCGACAATGCGCTCATGTTCGAGCGCGAGCTGACGCTGCGCTTCACCATCGGCGACCCGACCCGCGATGGCTCGCGACTGCTCGACCTGCTGGCGCAACAGCGGCTCGATCCAGCCAAGGTCGTGACCCATCGCCTCGCCCTCGGCGACGCCGCCGAGGGCTACCGGCTCTTCGACAGCCGCGAGGCGACCAAGGTCGTCATGACCCCGTGACGGGCCGCGCGGCCGTGCTCGCACTGTTGCTCGTGCTCTCGGGTTGCGGTTCCACCAACGCGAACGACGTGAGCGCGCCTGCCGTGAGGACTGCGCTCGAGGCGCGCCTCCTCGACCGGAGCCTCTCCTACCGCTGGGTCGTCTGCGTGCGCACGGCGCGCGCCTTCGCCGGGCGGTCGATCTTCCGCTGCAACGTCAACTTCGGCGAGCCGCACATCGTCCGCTACTGCGCGACACTCGACGACGGACGCCTGGTCACGAGCTACGAGCAGCCGAGCATCAGATGCGGCCGGCGCACCACCGACTAGCCGGTCTCAGAACGTCGCGTCCCGAGCGCCGGTGAGGATGACGACCAGGATCGCCGCGGCGGCGGCGAGTCGATAGAGCACGAACAGCGAATAGTCGTTCCGCCGCAGGTAGCCGAGCAGGAGGTCGATCACGACTAATCCGACCCCTGCGGCAGCGAGCGTGCCGACCACGAACGGGCCGGTGGAGCCGGCCGGCAGCGACTCGAGCACGACGTCCTTCAGCCCCTTGAAGATCACGGCCCCGGCCACGATCGGGATCAGCAGCAGGAAGGCGAAGCGCGCTGCAGCGTCCCGGTTCAGCCCGGCGAACCTGCCCGTCGTGATCGTGATACCCGAGCGCGACACGCCCGGCATGAGCGCGAGGATCTGCGAGACGCCGATCGCGAACGCCTTTCCGAAGCGGAGTTGCTCGATCTCGTACCGCTGTGCCGTCCGGTCGGCGACCCAGAGCAGCACGCCGAAGCCGGCGAGGAAGAGTGCGATTTGCCACGGCTGGCCGAGACTGCTCTCGATCGTGTCCTCGCCGGCCGCGCCGGCGATCGCCGCGGGCACCGTGGCCGCGGCGATGTACCAGGCCAGCCGCTCCTCGGCGCCGTGCACTCGCCGCCGCCTGATCGAGCGCAGCCACGCCACCGTGTAGCGCACGACGTCCGCCCAGAAATACGCGACGACCGCGACCAGCGTGCCCAGATGCAGTGCGACGTCGAACGTCTTGTTGAACGACTCGTGGGTCTCCAGATAGCGCCAGTCGAAGAGCCAGGGGACGAGGATGAGGTGACCCGACGAGGAGATCGGCAGCAGCTCGGTCAGACCCTGCGTCATGCCGAGGACGAGCGCCTGCCAGTCCGAGAGCCGCCCGGCCCGCTCGCCGACGCGCAATGCCGCCAGGACAAGCGCCGCCGCGACGAGCACGCCCGCCGCGACGTAGACGGTGGCGTACGAGCGATGAGCGGGAGCGGCGGTCTCTTTGGCCGGGGCGCCCACCGGCATGAGGTTAGTCGCAGCCCGCCGCTCGGCTCGGCAGAACCGTTCGGCCCGCTCTACCGCAACGTCACGCGGACCCTCTTCGGCGAGAGCACAACGCGCGCCAAGCGATGCCGGTCGACGAGCGGCGCCCTACGCGCGCCGGAGCACGCGCCTGAACGCTGCCATCAAGCCACTGAACGCCCGCCTGAGGCCGGAAGCCGAAATCATCGTTGTCACCTCGTTCTCGACCGTGTGCGCTTGAGCATCGACCGCCGGCGAGGATCGGCCATCACTCGTTCGAATGTCCCTAGCCCGCCAGCGCAACCAGCGAACTTTCCCCGAGGCGGGCCGAGAAGATGTCGCGCAGAACGCCGAAGTACCAGCGCTGATGGGCCGGGCTCGCGTTGAGGCGCTCGAATGTCTCGACCGCGTTGTGCTCCCAGTCACCCGCATAGATCGTTTTCCAAGCGCCTCCGCCGGCCTGACTGTCTGGCTTAGCTGCGAAAGTGCAGGGATGGTCGCTGTACGTGAGGAATTGCTGCGGCTGCTCACGTTCGAGGAACGCCACCGCCGCTTGCTCAGCCGTTTGGCGCTCGTACTCACTACGACTGTTGTTCTGGACGCCTGCGGCACCCTCGCCATCTACTTCCTCGAGCGCCACGCGCGCGGGACGGAGGTGCATTCGCTGGGTGATGCACTCTTCTTTACGACCGTCCAACTGCTGACGGTTTCCTCGCAGCTCAAGAACCCGCTGACGCCGGCCGGTCGAGTGGTCGACGTCGTGCTCGAGCTGTGGGCGGTGGTGGTCGTCGCCGGCTCGGCGGGAGCAATAGCGTCCTTCTTTCAGAGCAGCGACTCGCGCTGAACGTCCCCCGTGGGCTGGTCGATTCCCGCGCCATCGGGGCCGCGCGGGAGCTACGCGCAGGCCGGCGACTGTCGCCGGCTATCGCCGTTTTCGCGCGGGCGGCCGCGCCGGCAGGGCCACCGGCTGCCCCTCGGGGAGAGATGAGGTCTCGACCGAGTCAGGGACGCGAGGGAACAGCAAGAGGCGACCCTCGGCCTGGTCCAGGATCTCAACCTGGACGCCGGGATGCCCCGCTTGCCACCGGCGGAGGCGAAGCTCGAGTTCCAGGCGCATCGCATCGTCGCGGTACGAGCCGAAGATCGTCACGTCGAGCTCATCGACGCCGACTTGCTCCACGCCGCAGTCGACCCTTAGCCGCAGAAACGCGAGCAGCTCAGGAAGAACCGCAGGTTTATCAAGTCGGACAATCACTCGCCGCAATCGGGCTGAACGGGGCGCCGCGCCCCGCGCAACCTCCAATCACAGTCTGGCGCGTCAATCAGCATTGTCTATCCCCCGTTAGGGGACTAGCCTCTGCCCTCAGTCGGACTCGAACGAGGTGCTGCGGCGGCGGCCGCGGCGCGGTGGGTAGGTCGCAAGAGTTTCGCTGGCGAGGAGTCTCTTCTGACTAGAGGCCGGATGCGCTTTTGCTATCTGGGGAGAGAGCGCGTCCGGTCTCGAAACCTCCGATGGGATCACCGACCCGGCAGTCGTGACGCCGCGTCAAGGCGAATCGGGATCCCGCAGCGCGGTCGCGCAGGACGTCCTCGATACGTCCGAGATTTCACCGTCTGTTAAGGCTCCCGTGAGCGTCGCGTAAGCAGCATGAGGTTGAGATAGGGCGTGAGGACGCCGATCGTCGTCGCGCCGCGGCCGAGTACAAGCCCCCGCGGCTTGAAACCTGACACTAGGAGGTCATCGTGATCTCGAATGCTCTGGGAACGTCCACCGTCCGCCTCCTCCTACTCGGGATGCTCGCTGTCGCCGTTGCAGGCGACTTCAGTCCTTCCGCCGATGCTCGCGCCCGGCAGCAGGCGGCCGACGACGCTCAGGCGTCTGCCACTTTGACCGTCCGCAGCACGCGGTTTGGCCGAGTCCTCTTCGATGGCCGCGGCCGCGCCCTCTATGCCTTCACGCGGGACCGACGGGGCGGGCGCAGCCAGTGCTACGGCGCCTGCGCGAAAGCGTGGCCCGTCTACTTTGCGAAGCCGCGGCTGCTCGCCGGCAAGGGCGTGAAGCAGGCGCTCATCGGTACCACCCGGCGGCGCGACGGGCGGCGGCAGGTCACGTACAACGGCCGGCCGCTCTACTACTACGTCGGGGATAAGAGCCCCGGCCAGGTTCTCTGCCAAAACGTCGACGAGTTCGGCGGCACATGGCTGGTGGTACGGCCGAGCGGTCGGCTCGTTCAGTAGCCCACTCCCTGTGACGCGGGAAGGCCGGCGGTGTGGCTGGTCTTCTCGTGACCGCGCGGACGAGTGGTCACCTCGTCGACGGCGAGCTAACGGCGTACGTGGCCGGCGCTGCTCAACCTCGCTCGATGTCGAACACCGTCGTCCCGATGAGTCCACTTGAGCGGACGTCGAGCTTGCAGGTCCCGGCGTCTGGCCCAGTCCCCTCGATCGTCGGAATGCGTCCGCGCCAGATCTTGTTGGGTCGGGACGAGCGGTAGTCAAGCCGCCGGTAGAGACTCCCGTTCCGCAGCAGCTCGATCGTGGTCCGGGTCTTCACGAGCAGGGTGACGAGAAAGTGGTAGCCGGACCGACAGTTGTACGCGAGCAACTGGCCGTCGCCCTCAGAGGCGATGTCTTCGTTCGCGTCCAGTCCGGAGATGTGCGTCGAGATCCGGAGGGGTGGATCGATGCGCCAGAGCCGAAGTCCGACCTGCTGTAGTCCGGTCTGCGCAATCTGGGCGACAGGTCGCCCGACTAGAGTGAATGCGGTCGAGATCACCGCGTAGCTGGCGTGATCGGCGCGCCCGTCGCTCGAGACCAGCCGCCCGCTGGGGGCGAGGAACATGTCGCGCTGGGGCACGGGGCCGGGCACCGCGACGTCGGCAAAGTCATAGATCCAATGGATCTTGCGGTTCCAGAACAACACGTGCCAGACCGCATCCCAGTTCGGCTCTCCGTCATAGAGGTATGCGGCGGGTCCCGCGGCTGCGCGGTCGATCCAGCGGGGGTCGGAGCCGAGGAAGTTGATTCGCTGCTCGGCCGCCTTGTCGCGCACGTAGTAGCTCGCCGAGACGGAGGTCGCCACGAACGCCGCCAGCACGAGAGCCGGCAGCACGATGAGCAGGCGCCGCGGTAGGAGGACGAACGCGAGGACGGCGACGGCCGTCCCGCTCCAGAAGACGATCTCGAGCCCGCGCAATGATGTCGCCTCCAGCAGCTTCAAGAGCGGGATCAGCGTGAACGCGTCCTGCGTAGCAAACACCGTCACCATCTGGTCGAGCGGAAGGGTGAGGAGGAGTGCAGCAGCCGCCAGGCCGACGCCCGCCGCAACGACGAAGCTGCGCGGCCCGCCGCGCTGGAGCCAGAGCGAAAAGCCGACGAAGAGGATTGGCGCAAGTCCGAGGAGATCGCGCTCAGCGAGTCGCCCCACGTGCTCCGAGGCGAAGACGCCCACCTCCAACACGAGCCAGAGGGCGAGCGAGCCGGCGACGGCCAGGTACGCACGCGCCTCCGGCGAGCGCTCGCTGCGGACAAGGCCCTGCAGAAGCAGCACTACGACGGCGCAAACCGGGAAGACGCCCGTGAGAATGAGGAGCGAGGCCGCGTGGTAGGCGACGAACTTCGCGGCCTCGCCGACACTGTATGGGGCATGCGTCACATCCGCGTAGCCGGCGAGCGGAGGCGTGCCGGCCGCGAGCCGCCAGCCTAGCGAAGTGAGCGCGATCGCACTCATGGCTGCGAACGCCGGCCACAGACGGCGCGCACTGCCCGAGGAACGAGCGAGAGCGGCTTCGAGCGCGAGGGCGGTCGCGAACGCCGGGAGCAGGACGATCGCCTGCAGGCGCGTCGCTGCGAGGACGACCGCGGCCGCGACGAGGAGCGCCTGCGCGCGAAGCGTGGGGTGCACGAGCGCGCTTGCCATCGCCCAGGCCGCGAGGGTCAGCAGCGGATAGAAGAGCACCTCGCTCATCACGAGGCCGGAGTAGGCCAGACCGGGAACCGCGAGCGTGAGCGCAGCCGCGGTCAGCGCCCAGCGCCGGGGGACGAGCGAGCGTGCCCAGAGGTAGACGGGGACGGCTGCCAGCGACATCACCAGCGCTTGCAGCACCTTCAGCATCCCGTAGCCGAAGCTGAAGCTGCCCAGGCTGAGCGGAAGCCCCACGAACGCGGGCACGAGCAAGCTGTAGTAAGGGGTCGGGCCGCCCAGGATCGCGAGGTGGCCGGTGTCGTAGAAGCTGCGTCCCAGGAGGCTGTAGATCATCTCGTCGGGGGAGATCCACGGTCCAGCGATCTCCCGGGCCGCCCAGGCACGCAACCCGGTCGACGCGATGACGAGCAACCCGAGCGCCAGCCAGCTCCCGGACCTGCCGGAGAGCCGAACCACAGGAAAGCCCCGTGCGCGCGTCGCGGCAGACACCCGGCCGATTATCGGCGCGCCCTCAAGGACCGGCGCACCGCAGCCTCCCAGTCAACAACTGCGATTCGACGAGCCTAGCTCAGTGGACAGAGCAGCGGCTTTAGGTAACTGCGGCCGGGTCGTCGCTCATCACCCCTGTGCGCGCCCGGCGGAGGACAGGCCGACGCTAGCGCTCGACAGTCAGCTCTGCCACTGCAGCCCACGCCCGAGCCGCGCCGGCGACATTGCCTTTCTGTTCAAAGAGCCGAACCGCCTCCTCGAGTGAAGCCCGCGACTCCTCCTGCCGGCCCGCGAGCCGCAGTACCTCGGCGAGATCGGCAACCGCCTGGGCACGAAGAATGAGAAAGTCGGTGCGTGCGGCGAGCGTCGTCGCCTCCTGGGCGAGGCGCTCGGCCTCTTCGAGATCGCCCCGGCGGGCCAGGACCTTCGCCCGCACCCGCCGCCAGCCAATCTCAGCCTCGGCATCGTCTGGAACCGCTACGCGCTCGACGAGCTCCGCCAGCCGCAGGGCTTCCTCGTCACCCCCTTGTGCGAAGAGGGCATCGGCGAGCAGCGGTGCGGCGTGCGGGATGTGACCCCAGTCCCCGATCCGCTCGAGCGTCTCGCAGGCGGGGCGGAGCTCACGCTCGGCTGCGACGGCGTCGCCCGCGAGCAGCTCGACGTAGCCCGCTTGGACAGCGACGCCGGCGGCGAGCAGGACCTCGAGGCCGAGCTCCTCCGCCAGCGCCTTCGCCTGCCCGATGAGGTCGCGCGCCGCCTCGAAGCGCCCCTGCATCGCCTCGAGCTGCGCGCCCGCCCGCAGGAGGGTCACCTCGAGCCTCCGGTTCGCCTTCGCGCGCGCGCGCATCCGCTCGACTCGCTCCAGCGCCTCGTCGACCGGCGTCGGGCCCCAAAGGGTGGCTACGAGCACGAAGCTGAGGCTCACCGCCTCCTGGGCTCGGTCAGCAACCCGGCGTGCGTGCCGTGCCGCGCCCTCGAAGTCCCCGATCGCGGCGGCAGCCTCGCCCCGCCAGTACCGAAGGATCCCGGCGATGCTGAGCGCACGAGCCAGCCCCGCCTCGTCACCAAGCTCCTCGAAGATGCGGATCGCCTCCCCCAGGTCGCGCACGACCTCCGCATGCCCGACACTCTTCTGAGGGACTGTGAGGAGCCGGAGGTAGGAGAGCGCGACGGCAGCGTCGGCGGCCACCGCGCGCTCGCCGGCTGCCCGCCCACGCTCGACTGCCTCCGACAGCAACGAATCGGCGCGCTCCATCTGACCCGCTTCCACCAGCGCGCGGCCGAGGGGAGGCAGGAGGCTCAGGCGCCGCCGGTCGTCCGCAGGAAGCAAGGCGGTGGCACGCTCAAGTAGGTTCGCCCCCGCGGGCATGTCGCCACGGGCGTACGCCCGCCGGCCCGATGCGGCGAGGCGCTCCGCGGCTCGCTCGCCGAGTCCCTGGGCTCGGTCGCCGAGCGGTCCGAGCTCCGCGAGGCCGCGGTACGCCTGCTCGAGGTGGTAGCCGACGATCTCCTCGAACTCCTCGCCCCTGCCCTCGAGCCAGCCGGCAACACGTTCATGCAGGTCGGAGCGAAGCTCCTTCGGGAGTCGCTCGTAGGCAGCGTCGCGGATCAGCACGTGCCGAAAGCGGAAGGTGTCCGCGATCCCCTCGTGCGGGCGGATCAGCTCCTTGCGGACGAGCGCCGCGAGCTGCGTACCCGGAGGCCGGCGCCGCTCGGGAGCCAGCTGTCCCAGCGCCTCCCATTCGAAGTCGAGCCCGACGACGGAGGCGCGCTCGAGCAGGTCCCGCTCGTCGTCGGGGAGCGCTTCGAGGCGTGCCGCCAGGAGCGCCTGGATCGTCGATGGCACACGCTCGGCCTCACCCCCCTCGGCCAGCATCGCGAGCAACTGCTCGACGAAGAGCGGGTTTCCCTCGGCCACCTGCCGGATGTGGGCGCGCGCTTCGCGCTCGAGCTTCGACCCGCCGAGGAGGCTCTCGATCAGCTCGTCGGCCTCGCTCTCCAGAAGAGGCTCGAGCATCAGGGCGTCGGCGTTCGGCCGGCCGCCCCACGCCGGGCGCTCGTCGAGCAGCTCCGGCCGCGCGAGGCAGAGGAGCAGGAGCTGCGCGTCACGCGACCAGTCGGCGAGGTGCTCGATCAGGTCGAGGAGCGTCGATTCGGCCCAGTGGATATCGTCGACGACGAGCACGAGCGGCTGCTCTCGCGCCCTCCCTTCGAGCGACTTCCGTATGGACCAGAAGATCTCCTCCGGCGCTCCCGCGGCGAGCGCGGCCTCGAGCTCGTCCTCGGCGCCCGCAGCGGCGAAGATCTCCCGCAGCGGCCAGTAGGTAATGCCCTCGCCGTAGGGCAGGCAGCGGCCGGAGAGCACGATCGCCCCGTTTCGCAGATCGGCTGCGAGCTCGCGGGCGAGACGTGACTTGCCGATGCCCGGCGGTCCGAGAAGTGTCAAAAGCCGGCAGCGGCGTTCCGATACCGCTTTGTCGAAGGCGTTCCGCAGGCGCGCGATCTCCTCGCGCCGGCCTACGAGCGGCGCATCGAGCCGCCGCTCGAAGGCGGGCGCTCCCTCGCGCACCTCGAGCAGGCGGTAGGCGTGCACGGGCTCCGCCTTGCCCTTGGCCTCGAGCGGCTCGACCGATTCCGCTTCGATCGCGTCCCGGGCCAGCCGGACGGTCTGCTGGCCGAGCAGGATCTCATCCGGCGCGGCGGCCTGCTCGAGGCGGGCAGCGACGTTGACGGCGTCGCCCGTAGCCAGTCGCTCCTCAGTTCCGGCGACGACCTCGCCCGTGTTCACGCCGATCCGTAGCTGGAGGGAGACGCCGTAGTCGCGCTCGAGGTCGGCGTTCAGCTCAGCGATCGACTCGCGGAGCTCGGCGGCGGCGCGCAGCGCACGCAGGGCGTCGTCCTCGTGCACGGTCGGGATCCCGAAGACGGCCATGACGGCGTCGCCGATGAATTTCTCCACGGTGCCGCCATGGCGCTCGAGACATCCCCTCGCCGCATCGAAGTAGCTGGCCATCACGCGGCGGAGCGACTCCGGGTCGAGCCGCTCACCGAGCTGCGTCGAGCCGGTCACGTCCGAGAAGAGCACAGTGACCGTCTTCCGCACCTCGCGAGCACGATCCGCGACGACGAGCGGCCCGCCGCACGAGTCGCAGAAGCGGGCACCCTCGCGGTTCTCCGTACCACACAAGGGACACGCGGGCATGTGCCAAGGGTAGGACGGCGCGCTACGGAGCGCTAGAAGAAGGGCCTTCACATGCATGGATGGCATTGCGCGCGCTCGGCTATGCGCGGCCACATGCCGCATCCACATATGGCGGTGAGCAGAGCAGCAGCTCACGCTGAAACATCCCGTGGGCTGGTCGATCTCCGCGCTATGGTGGCCGGGACGCGCCCCCGTAGCTCAGTGGATAGAGCAGCGGTTTCCTAAACCGCGTGCGCTGGTTCGATTCCGGCCGGGGGCACCTTCAATGCCTTTATTCATCCCGTTTTTCCTCCCTGCGCGACCCGGCTCGAGCCGGCCGGGATTTCCTAAACTCATGTTCCTAAACTTTTCGAGCGCCCTCTGGGCGCCCGCGCCGCACTCTAACTGACGAGTCCCCGGAGGCAACATCCACGGCTCCGGCCGCGCGATCTGGACGATGTTGAACATCCCGATTCGGGATGCTGAACATCCGTAGGTCTAGGCTTCCTCGCGGGTCTTCTTCCGTGGGGCGGCAAGCGCTCCGTGTGGCAGCGCAGCACGGGCGGCGGGCCAGCGTCCGCCGGCTGCTCGAACGCGGGGCCGTCCCAAACCTTCGCGACGCGAACGGTCTCACCGCGCTCGACTGGTGCCAGCCTGAGCGCAGCTATGTCGACGGTCCCCGACACAGAGAGGTCGACGCGATCCTGAGACCGCTCACCGGGAGCTAACTCCGGGCCTTGGAATGCACAGGGGAGGGCAGGCGTATGCTTGTGGGTGGCTTGATGCTTCTGCGTCCGTAGCGCACCGGTTCCTCTGGCCCGCTTGCTGCGCGGCCTGTTTCCGAGTGTCCGAGAGCGGTTCGACGCGAAGCCTTTGCAGGCTGGTCGTGGTTGCGCGGCGCCGCACAGGCGGAGCGCCTTGCAGTCGGTACCTGTGAGCTGTGAAAGGTGGTCCTGATGGAGAAGGAACGGTTCTTGGAGCGGTACGAGGCCCTTGGTGAGGAGTGCGACTTCCTAGCGGCGAAGCCGCTCTACGAGCAAGCACTGGCTGAGGCCTCGGACGCGCGCCTGCTGAACGACTACGGCTACCTGCTCGAGTGTCACGGCCGACGGGAGCTGCGGCGGGCGCTCGAGCTGTACAAGCGGGCGATCGAGGTCGACTCCGGCTATGACAAGCCGCACTATCAGCTGATCTCCGCGCGGGCCGGGCTGCAAGAGGTGGAGCTCGCCGTCGCCATGTACGAGCGGCGCCTCGCCTCGTCCTCGGGCGAGGTACGGGAGCATCGCTTCCTCGCGACCGCCTACCTGAACGCGCACGCCTACGAGGAGGCCCGCAAGGTTGCCGAGGCGGGGCTCGAGCTCGCACCCGAGGACGCGGCACTTGTTGCGCTTCGCGGCGAGGCGAAGGCCGCTCTCGGTGACCCGGAGGGCGCGCTGGCTGACTGGCAGCGCGCGCTCGAGCTCGAGCCCGAGGACATCGGCCCCTTGTACAGCAGCGCGTTCCTGCTGGAACGGGCGGGACGGCTAGCGGAGGCGGCCGTCGCGTGGCGCTCGATCATCGAATGGAACGAGTCGCGCGGATACACGCTGCAGAGCGAATGGCCGAAGCGGCAGCTCCAGCGGCTGCCTACCGCATGAGCAACGAGCTGGAAGGGCCAAGTCCTGCGAACCCGAGGGCCCACAGGACTTGACGGCTTGACTCTTTCACGTGCAGCCGACCCGTGTTCAACGAGAGCAGCCCGGCTCCGAGATCTGACCTCCGCCACGCAATCGAAATGGGATTAGCGCCACTCGAGGTTGCCGCGCCCGGCATCAGAGAGGGCCTTGGCCCGCTGGGCGTAATCGCGCAGCTGCACGATCTGCCCGTCTCGGACGGTGAAGACGGTGAAGAGTTGGCCATGCAACTCGATCCCGGCAAGCTCTTCGCGTGATTCGTCGTGGACGCCGAGGACGACGTGATGCTGGTTGGCGACGAGCTCGAGCGCGTCGACCTGGTGCGGGCGCGTCGGGCTGGCGCGCAGCCAGGCAAGGACCTGCTCACGTCCCCGGCAGGCGATCGAGCCGGCGACGTCCTGCCAGGTCACGTCGAGGTGGAACCGGTCGGCGAGCGAGTCGATGTCGTTGCGGCGCAGCGCGTCGATCCAGTCGAGCACGAGCTCGAGGTTGGCTTCTGTCTGGTCGTGACGCATCGGTACCTCCAGGCACGAAAGCGAACAGCGGCACTAAGAAAGAGTCGTGCCGGGCGGCGCGCGCGCCCCGCCGCCCAGCCATTCGGGCGTCAGACGCAGGCACGCGCACAACGCGCGCTCGAAGCGCTGCTTCGAGGCGGCGGGCCTCGATCGAGAAGCGGCTCACTACCGTCAGCCAGGCACCAGAACGAATGGTACGCCGCCGCTGCCGCCGCGTCCAAGCGGCGGCAGGCGACGCCCGGGCCGAGACGCTGTTGCCTCTGTGCGCGGCCGAGCTCGATCGCGAACGGCAGTGTGCGGCTAATCGCGGCCGCGGGCGCGCGCGGCCTGCGCCGCCGTGGGTGAGACGCCGAGCTCGGCGAGCACGCGGGCCGCGACGGAGTCCGGCACGCTGAGCATGCCGAGCAGGATGTGTTCGTCAGCGAGCGGCTTCCCGTCGGCGTGGTCGAGCGCGTACGCCAACGCCATCTTCAGTCGCGGACAAATCCCGAGGCAACCGGCGCGGGTTTGCTCGAGCGCTCCCGGCCCGAAGGTTGCCTCCAGCCGCTCGCGCACGATCTCGAAGTCGATCCCCAAGGCTGCGAGCGCATCCGGGTCGATCTTTGGCCTCAAGGTGCCGAGCCAGCCGGCGAGCGCCTCTTCGACCGCCTCGGCGCTGACGCCGCGCTGCCGCAGGACGGCGGTGGCGCCTCCGTCCGGGTTACGGATCAGGACGAGCAGCACGTGCTCGGTGCCGACGTAGTTGTGTCCGAGGCGGCGCGCCTCCGCGGCTCCGGCTGCGAGGTACGGCTCCGCCTCCGGTCTTGCCGTCTTCGCCCGCGGGCCAGGCCGGCGGTGGTGGATCAGCCTCATCGCAGCCTCCGCCGCTTCTGCCGCTCGCCCTTGCCGTACTTCTGATGCACCGCCTGCTTGGAGACGCCCAGCAGCCCGGCGATCTGCTGCCAGCTCCAGCCGAGCTCGCGCGCGCGGCGCACCTGCAGCTCCTCGACCGCCTCCAGCAGCGCGCGCAGCGAGGCGACCCCGCGCAGCCCGATCTCGGGATCCTCGCTCGCTGTCTGCGCCACGACCTCGCCCGGCTCCACCATAGTCGTCAATATAACTTGACGACACGAAGGTTGTCAAGTTTCCTTGACGGGTTGTCAAGTTTCCTTGACGGCTGCATTACGGACTGGGCGCGGCCCAGCCGAGTCAGCGCGGCTCGAGGACGTCGCCGAACACGGCGCGTCCCGCCGTGATCGCGTCCTCGATCGTGGCCACGTGGCCGCGCACCTCTGGATGCGCGGCGAGCCAACGCTCCGCGTTGTCCGCGCTTGCGAAGAAGTTCAACACCGGGCAGCAGCCGCGGAACGACTCCCCGCAGGAGTCGCTCACCCCCGCGACTACCACCGCCGACTCAGGCTCCCAGGTCGCATCGCCGACCGGGGTGACGCGCGCATGGAATGACGCGCCGGTGAGTGGATCTTGGGAGCTGATCTCGACCGGCTCGTCGAACATCGGTGCGATTCCAAGTGCGTCGATGGCGCACATGGCGAACACCTCCTCGCCGTTCGCGAAGCGGACGCGGTGGGCGGTAGTCACGCCGGAGAAGGGATAGGCGACAGCGATCTCACCGCCGCGGCCGAGGTGGACGAGATCCTCCCGCGCGAGCGCCCGGAGCGTGCCTTCGGTTTCGACGCCGAGCTCTCGCGCTGCCGTCCGCAATTCGGCTGCGCTTGGGCGGCCGCCGGCCGCAAAGCGACGCAGGATCCAGAAGTAGAAGTCGCGCTCTGGGCCGGTCAGTCGAGCGCGTCGCGCTGGGCCAAGCTTCGAGCGCGGGATCTCCGCCGCCGCAAGCGCTCCGGCCACGCCGGATGGCAGCTGCGCTCGAGCGTTAGTTGCGTCGCCGCAATCCCTGGTCACGTCTTCTAAACTCTCCGGCCCCCTTCTGCCGGCACGGTCTGACGCTATCGAAGAGGGGCGGCTTGCGGGAAGGTCCCACCGTCGCTCGATGCCCCGTGCACCGCCACGTAGCGTGACTACGGTATGTCCGGAATGAGCGGCTCGACAGCAGGCGTGCTACATCGGCATGGGAACCACGTTCACGCTCATCCGCACGCCCATCCACACCGGCATCTCCGACGCGTGCGCCGAGCGCGACCCGTCGATGCGGAGAAGCACCACCACCATCACGCCGACCACCATCACGACCACGATCATCGTCACCACCACGATGGCGACCACGGCCATTCACACGGGCTCGTCGACCGGTCGATCGTACGCTCGCGCGAAGGTGTCAAGACCGTCTCGATTAGCCTCGCCGTGCTCGGGCTCGCCGCCGCGGCACAGGCCGTGATCTTCGTCCTCTCGGGCTCAGTCGCGCTCCTCGCCGACCTCATCCACAACGTCGGCGACGCGCTAACGGCGGTGCCGCTGGGGATCGCGTTCTTCCTGCGCTCCTTCCGGGGCGAGAAGCTCGCCGGGCTCGCCGTCGTGCTGGCCATCTTCATCTCGGCGTGCGTCGCCCTCTACGAGACGATCGAGCGCCTGATCCACCCGCAGGACATCTCGTACCTGTGGATCCTGGCGGCTGCGGGAGGAGTCGGCTACCTGGGCAACGAGATCGCGGCTCAGGTACGCCTACGCGGAGGGAAGCGCCTGTCGAGCCCTGCGCTGATCGCGGACGGCAACCACGCCCGCGTGGACGCCGTCGTCTCGCTCGGCGTCGTCCTCAGTGCCATCGTCGTCGCCCTCGGCTTTCGGATCGGCGACCCGATCATCGGCCTCGCGATCACGCTCGTGATCATCAAGATCACGTGGGACTCCTGGCGAACGGTCTCGCGCACCGACCCAGGCGAGATGATCGCGCCCCACGAGCACTAGTCGGCTCTTCGTCTACCGCGCTCGCCCGATCCCTAGGCCAGCGTGAGACGCCTCGGCCTTGGCACCGGAGGCGTCGAGGTCAGCGCCGATGGCGTCTGTACGGGAATGTCCGTCCCCTGCGTCTCGATGGTCACGACAACTCACCCTCTCTAGGGCCGCCGGCAGCAGGCTGCGGTCGAACCCGTCCATCGCGGTTGCCCTGGTCCTCCTTGCCACGGAGAAACCAGCCGAGTGCGAAACCCAACAAGAGCTGCGAGGGGCGGATGAACGGGGGCGGAAGCAGTGGTGGTAGGAACAGCGGCATTTGGACGTCTTCTTTCTTCTCAGAGAACGGGAAGAGCGCGCTCGCGACGGCGCTCGCTCGGGCCGGCGAGCACGGCCCCTGCCCCGATCGCGATCCCGGCCGGCAACCAGAACATGAGCGCGGTTGCGAAACCGGCGATCGCGGCCGCGATCAGCAAGGGGCGCGCCGTGTTCGAGCCGGCGATGCACAGCCCGGCGCCGAGGAGTGCGATAGCAATGACGCAGAGCGTGAGCACGCCGCCAATGCCCGCAAGGACGACAACCGCGTGCGGCGTGTCGCCAGGATCGACGCCGAACAGGTTGATAATGCCGGCGTAGTCGAGCTGTGCGAGCGCGAGCGGAAGGCCACTCGCCGCACCGAGCGCGGCCAGGGCGGCAGCTGCGAGGCGAGTACCGTTCATGATCGAACCTCCAGAGGAGATGACATTGCTCCTCGAGCGTCTGCGACGCCGTGAGCGATCGGTAGCCGGCTGGCAAGACTCTCGCTACCGGCCAGCCTTACTCTTGAACTCCGGCCAGCCGGGCTTCACATTTGGCGACGAGACGGCCACGATCTTGCAAGGCCGGTGAAAGCGATCCGCCTGATAATCGTCTGTGCTGCCCTCGCGGCCGGGGTCGGAGCCGCCTGGCTCGAGCTGACGAGCGACCGCGTCGCCGCCAACGGACCAGCGGCCGCGCTCACGCTCCTCGTCGGCTGGTCGTTCATTGCCTGCGGGCTGGTCGCCTGGCGGCAGCGGCCGGCTAACCGGCTTGGCCCGGTGATGCTCTTCATCGGCTTTGCCTGGTTCGCCACCTTCCTGGCCGATTGGCAGCGCCCGCTCCCGTTCACGGTCGGCACCGCGCTCGAAGACCTCTACCTCGTCGGCTTCGTCTTCTTGATCCTCTCCTTTCCGTCCGGTCGGCTCACACGTCCGCTCGACCGTGCCCTCTTCGCTTCCGCGGTTGCGCTCGCGATCGGCGTCGAGCTCGTTTGGCTGCTGTTCACGCCTTCGCGGCCGGTGATCTGCGAGCGCTGCCCTCGCAACCTGCTCGAGGTCAGTGGCAACGAGGCGGTCGCCAACGCGATCCTCGAAACCCAGCGCAGCATCGGGGTCGCGCTCTCCGTTCTCACCGCCGCGCTACTGGTGGTGCGCTGGCGGCGTGCCAGCGCACCCGAACGGCGAGCGGCCTCGCCCGTGCTCTGGACCGGCAGCGCGATCTTCGTCGCGCTCGCTTTCTCGGTCGTCAACGACATCTTCGACCGGCCGCTCGGAAGCGCGCCAGGCTGGACGCTCGCTCTCGTCTTCGCCGCGTTCCCAGTGGCGGTACTGGCGGTGTTGCTTCAGCAGCGGCTCGCGCGGGTCGCGGTCGCCGGCCTGGTGGTCGAGCTGGGAGAGGAAGCGCGGCCACTCGACCTGCGGCAGGCGCTCGCCCGCACACTCGGCGACCCGACCCTCGAGCTCGCCTACTGGGTGCCGGCGACGAGCCGGTACGTCGACGCCGACGGCACGCCGGTCAAGCTCCCCGAGTCCGATTCAGGTCGGGTAGCGACGCTCATCCGCCGTGGCGACGAACCGATCGCGGCCCTGATCCACGACCCGGCGCTGAGCGAGAACTCCGAGCTGATCGACTCGGTCTGCGCCGCGGCGGGGCTCGCACTCGAAAACGAGCGCCTGCAGGCCGACCTCCGAGCGCGCCTGGCAGAACTGCGCGCCTCGCGTGCGCGCCTGGTCGAGGCGGGCGAGAGCGAGCGGGGCCGGCTCGAGCGCGATCTCCACGACGGAGCGCAGCAGCGACTCGTTTCGATCGCCATGACGCTCGGGCTGGCGGATGCGCGGCTCCCTGCCGATCCCGCGGCGGCCAAACCGGTCCTCCGTGAAGCGCGGAAGGAGCTGACTGTTGCGCTCGAGGAGCTACGCCAACTTAGCCACGGGATCCGGCCGAGCATCCTCACCGAGCGAGGTCTCGCCGCCGCGCTCGAGGATCTCGCCAAACGATCGCCACTCACGATCACGCTGCAGCTCGCGCTCGACCGCCGCTTGCCGGACCACATCGAGAGCTGCGCCTACTTCCTCGTCAGCGAGGCACTGGCGAACGCCGCCAAGCACGCCCACACCCGCGAGGCTGCCGTGAGCGCGCAGATTGCAGATGACACGCTGCTGGTCGAAGTGAGTGACGACGGCATCGGCGGTGCCGCCTTCGGCCGCGGTTCCGGCCTGCGTGGCCTCACCGACCGTGTCGAGGGACTTGGCGGGCGGCTCTCGCTCACGAGCCCGCCCGGCCGCGGCACGAGGCTGCGAGCGGAGATCCCGTGCGCGTAGTCGTCGCCGACGACGCGCTGATCCTGCGCGAGGGGCTCGCTCGTCTCCTGACCGAGGCCGGTATGGAGGTCGTCGGGCTCGCTGAGAACGCCGACCAGCTGCTCGCGCTGACCGAAGAGCAGCAACCCGATGTCGCGATCGTCGACATCCGCATGCCCCCCACCCACACCAACGAAGGCCTGCACGCCGCGCGAGAGATCCGCACGCGCTGGCCGCAGGTCGCGATCATCGTCCTCTCGCAGTACCTCCAGCCGAGTTATGCCTTCGAGCTTCTCGCCAGCGGCGCCGAGGGCGTCGGTTACCTCCTCAAAGACAGGCTCTCCGACCTCGATGAGCTCTCATCGAGCGTCCGCCGCGTCGCCGAGGGAGGGTCCGTCCTCGACCCTTCCGTGGTCGCACAACTTGTCGAGCGGCCACGCGGCGATGCTGATCCGCTCCATGAGCTGACGGAGCGCGAACGGGAGGTTCTCGCGCTCATGGCTGAGGGAAAGAGCAACAAGGCGATCGGCGAGTCGCTCTGGATCAGCGAACACACCGTCGAGAAGCACGTGAAGAGCATCTTCGCGAAGCTGCGACTGCCGAGCACACCCGACGATCACCGGCGCGTGCTCGCTGTCCTCAGCTACTTGGACGCGCTCTAACCCTACGCCTACGTCGGCAACTCAATCCACTTCGAGCCTGGTTCAGCGGTTTCCTAAACCGCGTGCGCTGGTTCGATTCCGGCCGGGGGCACCTTCAATCCCTTTATTCACCTCGTTTTCGCTCCTTTCGCGACCTGGCTCGAGCCGGCCGGGATTTCCTAAACTCACGTTTTCTAAACTCACCTGGGCCTCTTTCCGCCGGCACGGCGCGACGGTATCGAAGGAGTGCGCGGCGTGCAGGAGATTCACCCCGGCGCCGATGCGGGGATCCGTCTCAGAACACTGCCTCTCGCACCGTCAATCAATCGAGGCGGAAGACCTGCTCGAGCGGCGGCGGCCCGGCGTCAGGCACGCGCTCTTCGAGCAACTCCGCCATGGCGTCCTGCCATCTCCTGCTCACGTCCTGCGCGGCGAGGTATGCCGCTGCACGCTCGAGGTCGTCGGCCTCGAAGTAGCCGAACATCTCGTTACCGGCGCGGAAGATGGAGTAGTTGCGGATCCCGGCGGCGCTGAGGGCCTCCAGCATCTCCGGCCAGACGTGACCGTGCGCCTCGAGGTATTCGTCGACTTTGTCGGACCTCACGCGAAGGACAAACGCGCTGCGCTGCGTCATTGCCGCTCGTAGGCGCTCTCTACCGAGGCGACCCCGCGCTCCTCGGCGAGGCGCTCCGCGAAACCTCCGGCGCGGAAGGCCTCCAGAGGATCCGGCTTCACGCCGAGCTCGCTCCGGAGGCGGGCCAGGAGAGGACGCACGTCGGTCTCGAAGGCGTCGAGCAGCATCCGGTGCGCGCCGAGCACGTCTCCCCCCAGCTGCGCCTCGGCCAGTCGTCGCTCGTCAACGAGTAGCGCCTTCGCGTAAGCGGTCTGGACGTTCATGACCGACTGGATTACCGGTCCGATCTTGCCCTCGACGTTGTGCGACTGGTCGATCATGAAGGCGACGCCCTCCGCGTCTGCGACGGCGATCTCGCGCATGATCCTGAAGAGCTCGAAAGGATCGATCGAGCCGACCATCAGGTCGTCGTCCGCGTACTTCCGGTTGTTGAAGTGGAAGCCGCCGAGAAGCCCCTCTGAGAGAAGCAGAGCGACGATCTGCTCCACGTTCGTTCCCTGGGGGTGGTGGCCCGTGTCGACGAGCACCTGCGCCTGCGGCCCCAGCCGCCCGCAGAGGAAGGCGGCGGTCCCCCAGTCGGGAATGTCGGTGCTGTAGAAGCCGGGCTCGAAGAACTTGTACTCTACGAGCAGGCGCATCCGGGGTGGAAGCAGCGCGTAAATCTCCTCCAGCCCCGCAACGAGCCGCGCGTGTCTCCCGCGGAGATCGTCCTGGCCCGGGTAGTTGGTGCCGTCGGCGAGCCAGAGGCTGATGGTTGTCGAGCCCACCTGCTCGGCGATGTCGATGCACTCGCGGCAGTTGCGAATCGCCTGCGCGCGGACTCGCTCGTCCGGGTGGCAGAGGCTGCCCAGCCGGTACTCGTCGTCGCCGAACAGGTTGGGGTTGATGGCGCCGAGGCGCACCCCTTCGGCCTCGGCGTGGCGACGCAGCTCGCCGTAGTCCTCGACGGCGTCCCAGGGAATATGCAGCGCGACGCTCGGGCAGCAGCCGGTCAGCCGGTGCACCACAGCCGCGTCCGCGATCCGCTCCTCGACCGTGCGCGCGGCCCCCGGCCACGGGTAGACGTGGAACCGCGTCCCGGAGTTGCCATACGCCCACGACGGCGTCTCGATCTCGAGTTGCCGAAGTCGCGCAAGCACCAGGTCTTCGTTCATCCGCGATCAGTTTGACGCATCTCGAAGCAGATTTCGAATCGCTTTCGAAGTGCACAGGTTCGAAAGCGGACGCAAATTGGTCCTTGACCCGGCCCTGCAGTGGCCTTAAGGTCGCGGCCATCGACAGGATCGACGAGTTCCCTGGCCTGTCGCAGCACGAGAGGATGCAAGAGGTGCTGCGGATGCTTGAGACGCGCGATTCCGTCCAGGTTGCGGAACTTGCGGAAACGTTTTCGGTTTCGGAGGTGACCGTCCGCAGCGACCTCTCGGCCCTCGCCAAGCAGGGCCTGGTCGCACGCGTCCGTGGAGGCGTGAGAGCGCTGCGGGACGGCCCGGAAGTCGGCTTCGATCTGCGCCTCCGCCTCCAGGTCGAGCAAAAGCGCGCCATTGCGCGAGCGGCGGCCGCGCTGGTCGAGGAGCGAGAGGCAGTGGCCCTAGACGCGAGCACGACCGCGTACTACCTCGCGCTCGAGCTGCGCCCGATGCGGGAGCTCGTCGTCGTCACCAACGGCTTGCTCGTCGCGACCGCCCTGGCCGATGCCCCCGGGATCACGGTCATCGTCACCGGCGGGGCGCTCAGGCTCTCGGCCATGTCGCTGGTGGGAGACCTAGGCACCGACGTCCTGCGCACGACCCGGATCAACAAGGGCTTCCTCGGGGCCCGCGGTCTGAGCCTCGAGCGCGGCCTCATGGACCTGAACCCCGACGAGGTGCGGATCAAGCAGGAGATGGCGGATGCGTGCGAGCAGGTCTACGGGATCCTCGACGGCACGAAGTGGCATCGCAGCGCGCTGCTCACCTTCGTGCGGGTGGAGGATCTGGCGGGAATCGTGACTGACTCGGATGCGCCCGCCGATCAGGTGGAGGCGTGGCGCGCAGCCGGCGTCCAGGTCACCACCGCCGATCCGGGGCCACACGAGGCGCTGCCGGCCCGGCCCCGCGACCTGCGGCGCCCAGTGCGCGACGACGAGCGGGTCGGCTGATGGCCGTCATGGCCGCCATCGACCTCGGCGCGCAGAGCGGACGGGTGGCGCTCGGCGAGTTCGACGGAGAGCGGCTGGCATTGTCGGAAGTCCACCGCTTCGCCAATGTGCCGGTACAGGTCCGCGGGACGCTCTACTGGGACGTCCTGCGCCTCTACCAGGACGCCCTGGACGGCCTCCGGGCGGCTGCGCGCCAGGCGAGGATCGACTCGGTCGCCGTCGACTCGTGGGCGGTCGACTTCGGCCTGCTCGACCGGAGCCGGCGCCTCCTCCGCAACCCGGTCCACTATCGCGACGCGCGGCGTGGCGCCGCCGTTCCGGGCGTCTTCTCGCGCGTGCCTGCGCGCGAGCTCTACGAGCGCACGGGCATCCAGCTGCTGCCGATCAACACGGTCTTCGAGCTCGCCGCCATGGTCGACGAACGCGACCCGGCCCTCAAGGCGGCGGAGACCCTGCTCCTCATTCCCGATCTCCTGCACTACTGGCTCTGCGGCAGCCGCACGACCGAGTTCACGAACGCCACCACGACCCAGTGCTTCGACCCCCACGCCGGCCGCTGGGCGACCGATCTGCTCGACCGGCTCGAGGTCCCGTCCCGCCTGCTGCCCGAGATCGTCCAGCCGGGAACGCCGCTGGACGAGGTGGCCGCCGAGGTTCGCGAGGCCACCGGGCTCGGTGCCGCCGCCACCATCGCGGTGGCCACGCACGACACCGGCTCGGCCGTAGCAGCCGTTCCCTTCAGCACGACGAGCTCTGCCTTCCTCAGCGTCGGCACGTGGTCGCTCGTCGGCGTGGAGGTGGCGGAGCCGCTGATCGACGGGGAGACCTTCGCGGAGAACCTCACCAACGAAGGCGGCGTTGCCGGGACCTTCAGGCTGCTGCGCAACGTCACGGGCCTCTGGCTGCTGCGCGAGTGCCGGCGGAGCTGGGCCCTCGAGGGGCATGAGCACTCCTTTGAAGAGCTGAACGCGCTCGCGGAGTCAGCACCCGCCCTGCGCTCGTTCGTAGACCCCGACGACCGGGCGTTCGCCCCGCCCGGCGACATGGCGGCGCGCGTGGTCGAGTTCTGCGCGCGAACCGGGCAGCCGGAGCCTGCCGACACGGGCGCGATCGTCCGCTGCATCCTCGAGAGCCTCGCGCTCAAGCACGCACAGGTCGTTGGTGTCCTGGGCCGCGTCACCGGGCGAGCGCCGAGGGAGCTCCACCTGGTCGGCGGGGGCGCGCGCAACGAGCTGCTCTGCCGCTGGACGGCAGAGGCCGCCGCGCTCCCGGTGCTGGCCGGACCCGAGGAGGCGACGCTGGTTGGGAACTTCCTCGTCCAGGCGATGGCGCTCGGGCAGATCTCGTCTCTGGCGGAAGCCCGTGAGATCGTCCGCGCCTCGTTCCCCCTCCGCACCTACGAGCCCGCCGGCTCCGCCGACTGGCTAGACGCCCGCGAGCGGTTCGCGAGGCTGACGCAGGCGCAGTCGCTGCTGGAGGCGAGCGCCCGATGAGCGAGCTGGCGGACGTGCTCCACGGCATCCCGCCACCTGAGGAGCGCTGGGACGAGGCTGCAGCCGCCGGCCTCGGCGTGCTGGACAGCCTGGTCTACCGCTCGAACCTGCTGGGCGCCGACCGCGCGCTCGCCAACCAGGGAGGTGGCAATACCTCTGCGAAGGAGACGGTGCTCGATCACGCCGGCCGCGCGGTGCGGGTGCTCTGGGTAAAGGGCTCCGGCACCGACCTCGCAACCGTCGCCGGAGACGGCTTCGCCGGCCTCCGTCTGGACGAGCTCTTGCCTCTGCGGCAGCGCGAGGAGATGGACGACACGGCGATGGTCGACTACCTCCTGCGCAGCGCCGTGCGGCCGGACCAGCCGCGGCCGTCGATCGAGACGTTGCTGCACGCCTTCATCCCGGCCCCGCACGTCGACCACACGCATCCAGACGCCGTGATCGCGCTGACGTCCACGCCCGCCGGCCACCGGCTGGCGGAGGAGGCGTTCGGCGACGAGGCGGTCTGGCTCGACTACCAGCGACCGGGCTTCGACATGTCGCGGCGGATCGCGCTGCTGCTCGAGGCGAACCCGGCTGCACGCGCCGTCCTGCTCGAGCGACACGGCCTCGTCACCTGGGGTGCGACCGGCGAGGAGAGCTACAGGGTCGCGATCGAGTTCGTCACGCGAGCTGCCCAAGTGATCCAGCGCTCGGCGTCCGACCGCTTCGGACTGGGTGGTCGCAGGGTCGCGGAGCTCGATGAGAGAAGCGCCGACGCGCTCCTCGCCGAGTCCCTTCCCGCGCTCCGCGGCGCCCTGCTCGCCGACGCCGACGGCGTCGTTCTCGAGGTCGACCGCAGCCCCGCGGCGGTCGCGTTCGCGTCGTCGGTGCGTGGCCCGGAGGTGAGCCAGGTCGGTGCACCGTGCCCCGACCACCTCATCCACACCAAGCACAAGCCCCTCGTCGTCGACATCGACCCGCAGAGCGCGCGAGCCGAAGAGCTCCGCGACGCGTTCACCAGCGGCGTCGAGGAGTACGCGCGCTGGTATCGCGACTACTACGAGCGGCACCTCGACCAGGAGACACGGCAGTTCCCGATCGACCCCGCGGGCCCGCGCGTCGTGCTCGTGCCTGGAGTCGGCGTCGTCACCAGCGGCGGTGACGCGAGCAGGGCACGGCTCACCCGCGATCTCTACCACCGAGCGATCGCCGTCCAGGACGCAGCGGACGCCCTCGGCGGATTCCGCTCGCTCACCGAAAGCGAGGCCTTTGCGATCGAATACTGGCCGCTCGAGCGCTACAAGCTCGCCCAGGCGCCCCCGCGCGGAGAGCTGGCCGGGCGCATCGCGCTGATCACCGGCGGCGCCAGCGGCATCGGCCGCGCCGCCGCTCGCACCCTGGCGGCCCGCGGCGCGCACGTCGTCGTCGCCGATCTCAACCTGGACGGCGCGCAGGAGGCCACCGACGGGATCGTCGAATCCTTCGGCCTGCGCCGGGCGCTCGCGCTTCCGGTGGACGTGACCGACGAGGAAGCGGTCGCGGAGACGATGCGCCGGACGGTCCTCGAGTACGGCGGTCTCGACATCCTCGTCGCCTCCGCAGGACTGGCCACGAGCGCACCCGTGACGGAAACCACGCTCGAGGACTGGGAGCGCAACTTCGCCGTCCTCGCGCGCGGCTACTTCCTCGCCGCTCGCGAGGCGTTCCGCGTCCTCATCCAGCAGGCCCGGGGCGGTTCCGTCGTCTTCGTAGCGTCGAAGAACGCCCTGGTGGCGGGCGCCAACGCGTCGGCCTATTCCTCGGCCAAGGCCGCCTCGCTGCATCTCGCCCGCTGCCTCGCAGAGGAGGGCGGCCCGCACGGCATTCGCGTCAACACCGTCAACCCGGACGCGGTCATCGAGGGCTCGAGCATCTGGTCGTCCGACTGGAAGGCGGAGCGCGCAAGCACCTACGGCGTCGCCCAGGAGGACCTGCTCGCCTTTTACCGGGAGCGTACGAAGCTCGGCGTCAGCGTCTACCCGGAGGACGTGGCCGAGGCCATCGCCTTCTTCGCCGGGCCGCGCTCGGCAAAGTCCACCGGCAACGTCGTCAACGTCGACGGCGGCGTCACGGCCGCCTATCCGAGATGAGCGCACGGGCCCCACTGGTCGACCTGCGGGGAGTGACCAAGAGCTACGGCGGCGTGCACGCACTCTCGAGCGTCAGCTTTTCGATCGATGCCGGCACCGTGCAGGCCCTGGTCGGCGAGAACGGCGCCGGCAAGTCCACCATCGTGAAGACGCTCACCGGGGTCGTCCATCCCGACGAGGGCGAGCTGCGGATCGACGGCGAGCCTCACCGGCTCGGCGATCCGCAGAGCGCGTACAGGCTCGGAATCGTCGCCATGTACCAGGAGCCGACGGTGTTCCCCGACCTGACAGTCGCCGAGAACGTCTTCGCCGGACGCCACCCGCGGGGCGCCGCCCACACGGTCGACTGGGGCTCGATGCGGCAGGAGGCGGCGCGGGTCCTGGACGAGCTCGGCGTCGACTTCGGCCCTGATACGCCGGTGCGAGGCCTCGGAGTCGCTGATCGGCAGCTGCTCGAGATCGCCAAAGCACTCTCCTCGAGCGCCCGCCTGCTGATCATGGACGAACCGACCGCAGCCCTGTCACCCCATGAGGTCGAGACGCTTTTCCGCGTGGTCCACAGCCTGCGCGAACGGGGCGTCGCTGTGCTGTTCATCAGCCACCGGCTCGAGGAGGTGGGTGCGATCGCGGATGTGGTGACGGTGCTACGGGACGGACGGCATATCACCACGCGGCCGACAGCGGAGCTGCCGCACGCCGAGATCGTCCGCCTCATGGTCGGCCGCTCGTTGGACGCTCTCTTCCCGAAGGAAGAGGCCGAGATTGGCGATGTGGTGCTCCAAGTACAGCGCCTGACTCACCGGGGCGTCTTCTCGAACGTCTCGCTCGAGCTTCGCCGGGGCGAGATCGTCGGGCTCGCCGGCTTCGTGGGCTCCGGTCGGACCGAAGTGGCGCGGGCGATCTTTGGCATCGATCGCATCGACGCCGGTCGACTCTGGATCGAGGGCCGTCCCTTCCGTCCGCGCTCGCCGCGCGCGGCGCTTCGCCGCGGCCTCGCCTACCTCCCGGAGGATCGACTCCACCAGGGGCTCGTGCAGCCGATGTCGATCGCCGTCAACGCGTCGATGGCGGTGCTGCCCGAGTTGACGCCGGGAGGCTTCCTTCGGCCTCGACGGGAGCGGGCGCTCGCGAGGCGCTTCATGGAGCAGCTGCGGATCAAGGCGACCTCGCCGGCACAGGTCGTCCGCAGCCTCTCCGGCGGCAACCAGCAGAAGGTCGTGCTTTCGAAATGGCTCGCCGCCGAGCCGCGGATCCTGATCCTCGACGAGCCCACCCACGGCGTCGACGTCGGGACGAAGGCGGACGTGCACCGCGCGATCTCGCATCTCGCCACGCAGGGGCTGTCGATCCTGCTCATCTCCTCCGAGCTCCCCGAGATCCTGGGCATGAGCGACCGGGTGCTCGTGATGCGCGAGGGCCGGCTCGTCGCGGAGCTGCCCCGCTCGGAGGCGACGCAGGAACGCATCATCCAGGCAGCGGCCGGGGTGGAGGGGGCAGCCGCATGAGGGTCGTCAGGCGCACCGTTTCCCTGCAGGAGCTGGCGGCCGCCGCCTTCCGGCTGCGCGAGATCGGTCTCATCGCCGCCCTCGCCGTAGCGGTCGCGTTCTTCGCCATCCGCGCCTCGCACTTCATGACCGTCGCCAACTGGCAAAGCATCTCCTTGAACGCGGCCATCGTCGTCGTCGTCGGGGTCGGCGAGATGGTGGTCGTGCTGACCCGCAACATCGACCTGAGCGTCGGGTCGATCGTCGGCCTGAGCGCCTATCTCTCCGCGGCCACCTTCGTCCACCACCACGGCGCGCCGATCGTGGTGGTCGCCCTACTCGCGGTGGCGATCGGACTGGGCCTGGGGGTCGTCAACGGCCTGCTCGTCGTCGTCGGCCGCATCCCCGCGATCATCGCCACGCTCGCCACACTCGCCATCTACCGCGGCATCGACGTCGAGATCACCGGTGGAGGAAACATCACCGCGTACGAGCTGCCGGACGATTTCCTGAACCTGGCTTCGAGCAAGCCCGCCGGTGTTCCCACGCTCGCCTGGGTCGCCGTCGGCGTGGCAGCCCTGGGAGCCGCTGTCCTGCGCTGGGCTCCGTGGGCCAGGGACTTCTACGCCATCGGCTCGAACCCAGGGGCCTCGCGCTTCGCCGGCATTCCCACGGGACGGCGCGTCATCCTCGCTTTCGCGATCTCCGGCGCGCTCTCAGGCCTCGGCGGGTTCCTGTTCGCCTCACGGTTCCCCACCGTGGACGCGGTCGCCGCCAAGGGCTTCGAGCTCGACGTGATCACGGCAGTCGTGATCGGGGGTGTGAACGTCTTCGGGGGCTCCGGCACCGTGCTGGGCGTCGTCCTCGGCGCGCTGCTCGTGGCGACGATTCAGAACGGTTTCACGCTGCTCCGGATCTCCGAGTTCTGGCGGCTCTTCTTCAACGGATTCGCCATCGTGGCCGCCGTGACGATCGACGCGCTCATCACGCGTCGATTGCAGGAGGCGTTGCGCAGACGCCGTGCGGAGGTGCTCGCAGCGCGCCACCGCGAGGCCGAGGCATGAGCTCCGCAGGACGTGTCGCCGCTTCGCTCCTCGCGCGCTGGGAGACGCTGCTCGTCCTCGCGATCATCGGCGTCGGCATCTGGAGCGTCACGCTTTCCCCCTTCTTCTTCACGCGCGTGAACCTGCTCGACCTGCTGACGCCGTACGTGTTCATCGGCCTGATGGCGTTCGGTCTGACGTTCGTCGTGATCGCCGGCGAGATCGACATCTCGATCGTCTCGAACCTCGCCGTGTCCGTCGTCTGCTTTGCCCAGATCTTCTCTGCTGGGGTGAACGTGTGGGTCGCGGCTGCTGCAGGGCTGGCGGTGGCCGTCGCACTGGGGCTCGTGAACGGCTTCCTCGTCGGCATCCTGAACCTGCCGTCGCTCGCGATCACCCTCGGCACCCTCGCGGCCTACGGCGGCCTGGCCTTCGTCATCTTCTCCGGGGAGGAGATCTCTTCGTTTCCGGCGAGCTACACGAAGCTCGGGGGCGGCTACATCTCGAATGAGCTTCCGAATTCGCTGTTCGTGCTGCTCGGGTTCGCACTGCTGCTCGGCTTGCTCCTCCACGCGTCCCGATTCGGCCGCTACGTCTTCGCGATCGGCTCGAACCGCGAGGCTGCGCGCTTCTCGGGGATCCCCGTCGCCCGCGTGCGCGTGGCGGTGTTCGCGCTCTCCGGCCTCATGGCCGGCATCGCGGGGGTGGTTTACGTCGGCTACTTCGCCTCGGCCCGAGCAGACGCGGGAACCGGTTCTCTGCTCGACGTCGTCACCGCGGTCGTGCTCGGCGGCGTCGACATCTTCGGGGGAGCTGGCTCGATGCTCGGCGTGTTCCTGGCGCTGGTCCTGGTCGCAGAGATCCGCAACGGCATGCAGCTCGCAAACGTCGCCGGCGACACCCAGGACGTCGTGATCGGGGTGCTGCTGCTCGCGGCGATCGTCGCCGGGAACCTCTTGCGCGCAGCGCAGGCGGGCGGAGTCCGGCCCCCGCGGCTCCGTCCACGTCGAAGGGAGGTGATCGGGCAGGACGCATTGGGGGCAGTCAATCCCTCCACCTTGGCACCGCAGAACCTGAAAGGACGGTAACCATGTCGCGAAAGAGATTGGGCGTGGCCGGCATCGCGGCCGCAATCGCCCTGGCTGCTGCTCTCACAGTCGTGCTGACGGCAGTGGCCGGCACGGGCAGGAAGCAGGCCGGCTACAAGATCTACCTGATCCCCAAGACCACCACGATCCCCGTATTCACACAGAACGGGATCGGAGGCAAGAAGGCGGCGAAGGAGCTCGGGGACACGCTCACCTACAACGGGCCGACAGACGTCTCGGGACCCAAGCAGGTGCCCTTTATCAACTCGGCTGCTCAGCAGGGCTACAAGGGGATCGTCATCTCGACTCCTGACGCAGCCGCGGTCGCGCCCGCGCTCAAGCGGGCGGCCGCGAAAGGCGTGAAGGTCGTCTCCTACGACGCGGACACGACGCCCGATTCCCGCGTCATCTTCGTGGCTCCGGTGTCGGCCTCGGGAATCGGCGCCACCATGGCCCAGGCGATCGGAAAGCAGGTCGGCTACAAGGGCCAGATCGCCGTCGTCTCGGCGACGCCGACCTCGCCGAACCAGAACACCTGGATCCGCTTCATGAAGCAGGAGATGAGGAAGCCAAAGTACAAGAACATGAAGCTGGTCAAGGTCGCCTACGGCAACGACCAACCCACCGACTCGGCGAAGGCGACGCAGGGCTTGATCGCCGCCTACCCGAACCTCAAGGGCATCGTCGCCCCGACGACTGTGGGAATTCAGGCCGCAGCGCAGGAGCTCTCGGTCGAGAAGAAGTGCGGCAAGATCAAGCTCACCGGCCTCGGCCTGCCGAACGACAACCGGAAGTACGTGAAGAACGGCTGTCTGGGGAACTTCTTCCTCTGGAACGAGCAGGACCTCGGTTACCTCGCCACGTACGTCGTACACAACGTCATCGCCGGGAAGCTGACCGGTAAGCTCGGCCAGACCTTCAAGGCCGGCCACCTGGGGACGTACAAGGTCGTGGTGAGCGACGGCAGCAAGCCGGTCGTCGTTCTCGGCCCTCCGCTGATCTTCACGAAGAAGAACATCGACAAGTACCACTTCTAGAGCCGGACGGGAGGGTGGAGGTACGAGCCTCCGCCCTCCCCCTAAGCCGGAGCTAACACTGGCGGGCCGGAGTGCGGGCTCTCTGCCCGATTCCGCAGCGGCTCTCTTCATCGCGCGGGAGTCCTGCTCTTCGCTTGAACAGATGGGAAAGTGGACCAGAGGCTTCGGCGCTTGCAGCGGCTTTGGCCTGGCGTATTCGGTCGAAGGGTTGGGATGATGAGCCACAGCCCGGCCGCAGTCAATAAAACCGCTGCTCTCTCCACTCAGCTGGGGGGCGGTTACGCCCGCACTGTAGCCAGCGGCTGAAGGAGCCTCTACACCTTTGTCGGCGGCCGGCTCGCGACTTCACGGCGACGTATTGCGGAGCGATGCAATCCTCGGCTACAACGTCGCGGTTGGTCTCTGCGTTCGCGCGGCGCAGATCAGTGTCGACGAGCAGGCTAGGCACGTGGTGCCCGAGGTCTCCGTATCCTCGATCCGCCTGGAATCGGCCGTGAGGATGGAGCTTTTTGCGGCCCACTCGTGAGGTGTCAAAGCCCAGCCGAGTCCATTGGTGCGCAAGAGCGTTCGGGATGACCTGCTATGCGGCGAGGTCGTCCTAGTCCTCGCCGACCTCGATGGGGTTGTTGCGCGGGTCCTGGCTCCACTCGTACCAGCCGCCGTCGTAGACGGCGATGCGTGGCCAGCCCATCAGGGAGGCGTAGAACCACGCCTCGCTCGAGCGCCAGCCGGTTCCGCAGTAGAAGGCGATCCGCTTGTCGGCGGTGATTCCGGCCTGCTCCCAGTTGGCCGCGATCTCCGGGTAGGGGCGCATGGTGTTGTCGACGTTGCGGTAGTGCTGCATGTGGTAGGCGTCCGAGCCGCAGTTGCCCCAGACGTCGCCAGGGATTCGGCCGGCAGGGCCGATGTAGCTGTAACCGCTGACCTTTCCGATCTGCTCGTCCCAGCTCCGGACACTGACGAGAGCCGCGCGGTTTGGATCGGACAGGATCTGCTTGGCGTCGTCGATGTCGATGATCACCTCCGGGTGCAGCGGAATCCGGACACCGAACGAGGTGGCTGCCGTGGGCTCGCGCCCAGTCGTCTCGAGCGGCTTGCCCGCCTGCGCCCAGGCGTCGTAGCCGCCGTCGAGCAGGCGGACGTCGTCTACCCCGGAGTAGCGCATGATCAGCGCCGCACGGGTGGCGGCGATTTGCCCCGCGCGCCGTCCCGGCCATTTCTCGTCGGCGTCGCCTTCGCTGTCGCGGCCGTAGAGGATCACGGTCGTGTCGTGGGTGATCCCGAGAGAGCGCAGGGCCGCGTCGAGCTCCTCCGGCGATCGTCGGTTCCAGTCATCCGGACTCTCGAGTAGGCCGGTGTCGAGGTACAGGGCCCCGGGGATGTGACTCCCCTCGTACTCCTCGGGAACCCCGAAATTGACGTGGAAGAGCAGGAACTTGCCCGCCGGGAACGCCTCAGGTCGCCTACCGTCGATCACCTGCTGCAGCCACTCCGTGTGGACAAGCCGGTCGTAGTTCGCTAGACGCTCGACGGGCAAGGTCATATCGGCGGCCCACTCATTCCAGCGGTGTTCGTAGAGCCAGACGCCCGTGTGGATGAGCTCCGCCAGCCTCGTCCTCAGCGCCAACACGGCCTCCTCGCCATCGCCGTAGAGGACGACCTCTCGGCCGGGACCGATGCCCTTGGAGGCGAGCAGCCGTTCGACCTCGCCGTCGTCGACGCTGCTCAGCCAGTCGCTGGGAAAGGCAACAGCTCCGGGGATGTGGCCCCCTCGAGCCGCCCCGCTCGGCCGCCAGCCGTTATACGCAGGGATGGGCCGGACGTCAACGACCGTAAGTTCCGGGTCGGTTAGCCGGCGATGCAGTTCGGCCGTGGACATGACCGAGCGCACGGCGACGATCCTACGCGGCTGCTCTCGCATTGCTGCAGGTCCCAGACGCGAGGACTTGATCTTCAACTCTTCAAGCGATAACTTGAGGATATGGCGAGTGGTTCGGCGAAGGCGGCGTTGTTCGACGCGCTCGCGTCGGTCGCGCAGGCGCTGGGAAGCGGTCGTCGTGCTGAGATCGTCGATCTGCTCGCGCAGGGGGAGCGCTCGGTCGACGAGATCGCGCGCGAGATCGACCAGCGCGTCGCCAACACCTCGCAGCACCTGCAGGTGCTGGCGCGCTCGGGGCTGGTGCGCTCGCGTCGGGAGGGGACGCGGGTCTTCTACCGGCTCGCGAGCGACCGGGTCGGGGAGCTGTGGGCGGCGGTGCGCGACGTCGCCGTCCGCCAGGTGGCCGAGGTCGGCGTGCTCGCCGACGACTACCTGGGCGAGCGCGACGGGGTCGAGCAGCTGTCGGCGGAGGAGCTCGCGCGACGGCTGGCGCGCGACCAGGTGGTTCTGCTCGATGTGCGCCCGGAGCGGGAGTACCGGGCGGGTCACATCGCCGGCGCGCGCTCGGCGCCGCTAGCGCAGCTTCCGTCGTTGCTCCCGGAATTGCCGCGCCAGCGGGAGATCGTCGCCTATTGCCGCGGTCCCTACTGCGTCTACGCCGACGATGCGGTTCGCCTGCTCCGGGCGCGGGGTCTGAAGGCGCGCCGGCTGGAAGTCGGCTTCCCGGAGTGGCGGCGGGACGGCCTGCCGGTCGAGACGGCGAGCTGAGAGGAGACCAGGTGCTGCTGCGACCTTTCCTGAACGACGTCGGCTCCTGTGCCAGCTACCTGTTCGGCTGCACCACGCACTCGAAGCTTGCGGTCGTCGATCCGCACGCCGATCTCATCGACGAGTACCTGGCTGCCGCCTCCGCGATCGGAGCGCCGATCGTCGCCGTGTTCGAGACGCACGTCCAAGCCGACCACGTGTCCGGGCTGCCCGCCCTCGTCGAGCGCACGGGCGCGACCGCCCACCTGCCCGCTGGGGCCGGCGTCGCGTTCGAGCACGTCGCGCTAACCGACGGTGAAGTCGTCGAGCTCGGGAACACACTCGTGAGCGCGATCGCGACTCCCGGCCATGCGCCCGCCCATCACGCTTACGCCGTCGCCGACCGCCGTCGCGGCAGCGAGGAGCCATGGCTTCTCTTCAGCGGCGACTCGCTCCTGATCGGCGACGTCGGCCGGCCCGACCTGCACGTCGCCGGCGACGCACACGGACAGGCGCGACTGCTGCACGCGAGCTTGCAGCGGCTGCTGGCGCTGCCCGATCATGTCGTCCTCTACCCAAGCCATTACGGCGGCTCCGTCTGCGGCCGCGGCCTCTCCGGCAACCCGATCTCCTCGATCGGCTTCGAGCGCGCCCACAACCCGCTGCTCGCAACGGCCGACCCGGACGCGTTTGTGGATGCTCTGCTCAAAGACATGCCGCCCCGGCCGGTCGAGCAAGAAGCGATCGTCGCCGCCAATCGCTCCGGAACGGTGGGCGCTTCGGCGTGAGCGGGCCCGTGCAGCTCGGGCTGCGCGCGAACGCCGGCCAGTTCGCCCTGCTCGTGGGGCTGAACGCGCTCGTCGGCGGCATGGTCGGGCTGGAGCGAAGCGTGCTGCCGCTCGTCGGCAAGGACGACTTCGGGCTGCGCTCGAGCGCGGCGATCCTCGCCTTCGTCGTCGCTTTCGGCGCCGCCAAGGCGGTGACCAACCTCGCCGCCGGCGAGCTGGCCGAACGGCTCGGACGCAGGCGCCTGCTGGTCGCCGGCTGGCTGGTCGCGCTGCCGGTGCCGCTGCTCATCGGTCTCGCGCCCTCCTGGTGGTTCATTGTCGCCGCCAACCTGCTGCTCGGCGTCAACCAGGGACTCGCCTGGTCAATGACCGTAGTGATGAAGATCGACCTCGCCGGTCCGCGCCGACGCGGCCTCGCGCTCGGCCTCAACGAAGCGGCCGGCTACCTCGGCGTCGCCGCCGCGGCCTTCGCCACCGGCGCCATTGCCGCCAGCTTCGCGCCGCGCACCGCCATCTGGGTCGGCGCCGCGCTGATCGCCACCGCCGGCCTGCTCATCAGCGTCTTCGCCGTCCGCGACACGGGCGCCCACGTCGCACACGAGCAGGACGCCTACGGCGATGCGACCCGACTGCATCGCGGGCTGCGGGACGCGTTCGCCCACGCGAGCGTGCGCGACCCGATCCTGCGCGCCTGTAGCCAGGCCGGCCTCGTCAACAACCTCAACGACGCGCTCGCCTGGGGGCTTGCGCCGCTCTACCTCGCCGCGCGCGGCGCCAGCGTGCGCGAGATCGCCGTCGTCGCCGCCGCCTACCCCGTTGTCTGGGGTGCAGGCCAGCTCCTGACCGGCTGGCTCTCCGACCACACCGGCCGCAAGCCGCTGATCACTGCCGGAATGCTCGTCCAGGCTGGCGCGCTCGGCCTGCTCGTCGCCGGCGACGGTGCCTTTGCGCCTTCGCTCGCCGCCGCGGTGCTGCTCGGGCTCGGGACGGCGCTCGTCTACCCGACCCTGATCGCCGCCGTCTCCGACGCCAGCCAGCCACGCGACCGCGCCCGCGTGGTCGGCGTCTACCGCTTCTGGCGCGACTTCGGCTTCGTCCTCGGCGCCCTGATCGCCGGCATCGGCGCCGACGCCACCTCGGCCCGGACGGCGATCGTGATCGTTGCCCTGCTCACCGGCGCCAGCGGCCTCTTCGTTGCCGCAACCTCCTGGCAGCCCCGAGGCGCCCTACACCCTGCCCCAGTCCCTTAGGCGCGACGGAGACCTGTGAGATCCTGCACCCTGCACATACCGAGGAGGCGTGATGGCCGTTGACGTGGAGATCGATCTCGAGGTACTGAAGAGCGAGATCAAGAAGACCTACGCCTCCGTCTCGGAGGAGCCGGACAAGGACTTCATCTTCCCGACCGGGCGCGCGTGGGCCGAAGACCTCGGCTATCCCGAGGAGCTCGCGAGCGTTCCCGAAGCGGCGGTCGAATCGTTCGCCGGCGTCGCCAACCCGTGGGCGCTGGGCCGGCTGGCACCGGGCGAGCGGGTCCTCGACCTCGGCTCTGGCGCCGGCACCGACTCCCTGATCGCCGCACAGATGGTCGGCGAGCAGGGGCATGTAACGGGGATCGACATGACGCCCGAGATGCTCGCCAAGGCTCGAGCGGCGGCAGTGGAGATTGGGGTAACGAACGTCGAGTTCGTCGAGGGCGAGGCGGAGCGGCTGCCCTTCCCCGATGCGAGCTTCGACGTCGTGATCTCGAACGGCGTGATCGACCTGATCCCGGACAAGGACGCCGTCTTCACAGAGCTCTTCCGCGTGCTCGCTCCCGGCGGGCGCATCCAGGTCGCGGACGTCACGATCCAGAACCCGGTCAGCGCCGAAGGGCGACGCAACATCGACCTCTGGACCGGCTGAATTGCCGGGGCGCTGCTGGAAGCAGCGTACGCCAAGCTCCTTGAAGTACACGGATTCGAGCGGATCGAGACCGGCCAGCTCGTCGACACCTACGCGCGCTCGAAGTTCGAGGACACGCGCCGCAAGGCGCAAAAGTTCGGCGCCCGCGGCACGACCCTCAAGGCGTACAAGGCTAGCGACTAGGACATCGATGAGCGCAGTCCTCGACCGTGCGGGTAGAGGCGCTCGCCCGACCAAGGACAAGCACGGCCCGGCCGCAGTCAATAAACCGCTGCTCTCTCCACTGACCTACGGGCGCGTCCCGGCCACGTCGCCCCGATCCGTGCGCTGTTCGAAGAGCACTTCGCGCATGACGAGATCGACCCGATCGCCGAGATTCTCGGCAATGCTGCTCGGCCCAACGGCTGATCTGTTCGAGCGCCGGCAGCAGGGCACAGAAAACCGCGGTGGCACTCGTCCCTAGCCCACGGGCTGAATGTGTGAGATCAGCTCGCCGTCGAGGACGGCGTGCACCGCGAAGCCCGCAGGCTCCGCGGCGAGCTCGAACTCTTCCGCACGGAAGTCCAGCCGTGCCTGCACGTACGTGCTCGGAACGGTCAGCACGGCGCGACCCGCGAGCTCGGCGGTGATCGTGCGGTGCACGTGACCGCCAGCGAGCCGTCGCACCTGCCGGTGGCGCTCGACCACTTCGGCGAGCGCCCACCGATCAGCGACAGGCAGGCCAAGCTCGTCCCACGCCGGGACCCCGGTGGAGAGCGGCGGATGGTGCATGGCGATCAGCGTTGGCACCTCCGGCGTCGCGGCCAGCTCGTCATCGAGCCAGGCGAGCCGCTCCGCGTCGAGCGCGCCAGAATCCTCTCCGGGGCGCGTGGTGTCGAGCACGACGAGCCGCAACGGACCGAGATCGACGGCATACTGCACGGGCTCGCCGTCCGCGCCCGGCACGCCGAAGTGGCGATGCAGTGCGCGGCGGTCGTCGTGGTTGCCAGGCAGCACGTACAGCGGCGCCCGGAGCGGCGCGAGGAGCTCGCACACCTGCTCATACTCGGCGTCGGCGGCGTTGTCGGCCAGATCGCCGGAGACGAGCACCGCGTCCGGCTGCGGCCGCAGGGCGCGGACGGACGAGACCGCCGCGGCAAGCCTCGCCACGGGATCACCGTCGGTCCACTCGGCACCGATGTGAGGATCGCTCAGTTGTGCGAGAAGAAACGGGCGGTTCATGACACGACAATCATCGCCGCTCGCCGAGCACCGTGACCCAGGCCATCTTCGGCCCGCGCTAGGCTCGCCCAGTGTGGGAAGCCGAAACCCCGAGAGCCGGCAACCCGTCGTTCATCCCGTAGAGCTGCCAGCCCACGTTCATGCGAACGGGACCCTGGTGGCTTCCGGGACCGTAGAGCGTGGGCTGAACGATACCCGCCTCGCCGTGCTCGGCATCCTCGTGGCGATCCGCCTGACGGTCGGGCTTCGGCGTAGAGTGCTCGTGGTGGGTGTCGTCGCTGGCGGGCCTCGGCAGCTTCGTCCTTGGCTGCGCCTTCATTCGCTGGAAGCACTCGCGTCACTACCTCATGGCCTTCATCTACGATCGCTATGAGTCTCTTCATCGCGCAGAAGTCTTTAACCGCTCTCACGCCCCAAACGGCGTAAGATGTTCTGAACTGGCTCTGCACTCAGGTTTCAGCCCGAGCCCGCAACCCACCGACGCGCTACGCGCGCGAGGCGAGGAGCTTAAGGCGAACGGAGTCTGATTGCGGGGCCAGCCTCTTGTTACGGGCCTATGCCGCGAGCGGAACTGCTCGCACTCGATTCCTGGTCTAGCTGTTGGTCCCAACTACGTTGTTCAGTTCGCGGAGGCGGCTGAGTGGTGGCTGTCGGCCGATTGAGCGGTGCGGTCTGAGTCGGTTGTACCAGTCGAGCCAGCCGCGGAGTGCGGCGGTTCGCTCGCCGCTCGTGCGGTAGACGGCGCCGTAGGCCCAGCCGTCGACGAGGGTGCGGATAAAACGTTCGGCTTTCCCGTTCGTGCGCGGCCGGTACGGCCGGGTGCGCAGGTGGCGGATGCCGAGCGTCTTGCAGGCAAGCGCGTGCACGATCGCGCGGTAGCAGGCGCCGTTATCTGTGAGCACCCGCTCGACCCGGA
>WNFU01000402.1_pt1 | contig 82599 bp, 63 predicted proteins | sample 5400121 | NCBI WGS metagenome assembly WNFU01 (sample SAMN13153360, study PRJNA577476) | soil metagenome | isolation source: 100 cm soil or saprolite under grassland replicate 1 | place: USA:California | collected 2016-06-15
GAGAAGTTCGAGAAGAGGCCCGCCTCCTTGACCAGCTTCATCGCCCCGCGCAGCCTCCGCTGCGAGAAGCCGTCGCGCGCGCCCATGAATTGAATCTCCTTGACGCGGACTCGCTTGCCCTCGTCCACGTCGAAGACCAGGCCCACGGTGGTGGCCGAGATATCCTCCACCTCGACCTTGACCTCGGCGTTCGGATGCCCTTTTTCGGCCAGCAGCTCACGCAAGACCAGGCGGGCGCGATTGGCTTTCGCCGGATCGAATTGTGACTCCTTGCTGACCTGGACGGTCTTTTCTTTGAACCGCGTCAGGACCTCGCTCTCGGTGGCCGACTTCATGCCGCGGTACTCTATGGCGCGGATGATCGGGTATTCCTTGACCTGGAAGATGATGATCTTGCCGCCGCGTGGCCCGTCTTCGACGAAGAGCTTGGTGGCGAGCGGATCGAACAGCCCCATCTGAATGATGGACTGCAGGTCGCGCTGGGCCAGGCTCAGGTCGAAACGGTCCTGCGGCTTGCTCTGGACGTAGTAAAGGACCGATTCGCGCGGGATGCGGCGGTTGCCGCGGATCTCCACCTCTTCGACGAAGGCCTCCGACGCCTGAGGACTCTGCGCCAGTGCGGGACTGACCGAAATGATGGAAACTATCGCAATGACGATTGCGCTTGCCAGAAAGAAAACGCCTCTGGTCATAAAAGCTCTCCCATTAAGCGCCCAGGTAAAAGTTTTGCGGCGTATAGATGTGGCGCGAGTTGTTTACTCGCGCCTTGCGACAGCGCCGCGGGCGCGAGTAAACAACTCGCGCCACATCTCATTACTTCCGCCCCACCGCTTAGAACCGGAAACCTATGCCCGCGCCAAGTTGCAAGTTATGCGTCGCAAATGAGTGATTGACGACCGTGTCACCGACGTCGAACCGCACAATTACCCGCTTTGCAGGGTAGAATTCGAGGACCCCGCCGACATCCAGGGAGAATCCAGTGTCGGCGATTGTGATGGGAAAGCAGGCCGGTAGAAATATTTGAGTGCAAACGCCGTTCGGGAGGCAGACGGTTTGAAGGCAGAACGTCTGAACATCGTATTTGGTGTTGATAAAACCGGGCCTCACTTTGCCAAAAACGCCGAATCTGTCGAAGCGCAAGCCGCTCTTTACTCCGAACTGGCCCTGAAACCTGCGAAGGTCAATGAAACCGGTGGACGGGAAGTAATTCAACTCGCCTTCGAGCGCCAGGTATCTCGTCAAATTAAATGTCAACCTGCCTCCCCCTCCGATACTCGTCGCGTCGCTGCCGGTTCCTCTTCCTATTACGGAAAACTGGGCGCCGACTTCAAGCTTCGGCTCCTCCTGTTGGGCAATGACAGGCTTGTGTGGGATTAACGTAAGTAACAACAAGACACAGAAAGTGACAGCGGATTTAAAACTCAGCATAACAATTCCATCCTATTTTTTGCTTCAACCTAATCGCCCGGGGGTAAAGCGCAACGGCCCTGATCATCGTTTCGGACGCCAGACAAAGAGATGCCAGACAGAAAAATATGAGGTGTCATTTTTCTGCCCCACATCTTTCTGCTCCCCCTGACTTAGTCCCTGAAACGACGATCAGAGCCTGCGCGACTTAGGAGAGCAAGATGCGTGCCCGCCTTATCTATAAGCAATAAAGTTGATTGAGGGTGATTGGTGCGGCGAGATGGCGCTCAAGTAACTGCCGAGGAGCGGCAAGATGGCGTTACTTCTCGCCGGTGATGCCCAGGTTGAATGTGTATCGCAACCTGAGCGAATGGCTGGGGAATCGTTCGTTAGGATCGACAGATAACAGATATTCCGCGACGAAATTGGGCTTGACCTTCCACCCTAAGCCGGCGTTAGCCAGCCAGTTTCTATCCTTATAACTATCTTTGAATGGGCTGTAACTGTACCCATACGAATTCCAATTAACAGTCATCAGACTTGAAGTTGACAGAAAGAGGTTCCGCCAGACAGTCGCTTGCGCCGCCGCATGCGCGGATACAAACCGCCCTCGCGACGCTCTTGATAAAACTGAAGAAATGGCAAAGGAACTTTCGCCCGAAGAGTAAAGCCACCACGGGGACTGGACGATGTTTATAGGTCGGACGTCGTTGTAGAGGCCACCCGCGACGTCGAAGTTGAGGAGTATTCTCGAGGTAAGCGCGAAGCCCACCCCGCCGCCAAGGCGCGCGCGGCGCGCCAGATAGCGACCGTAATCCATGGTCTGACCCGGTGTTTCAACCCGGCTGTAGATTCGTTCGTACAGGTACGATCCCTCGATTCCATAAAAGAGCCGCCTCGTTAAGGGCGCGCGGAACCGCGCTCCAAGCTCATAAGAGATGGTTGAAGTATTCGCTTTGCCGGATGCGAAGTACGAACTGCTATAGTTATAGTTAGTGGCAGGCGCGGATAATTGATACTCCCATTCGCGTCTCCCCTCCTGATCGGATGAGCTAAAGCCCTGACGATAGTAGAGTCCGAGTTTCTTGCCTTCCGAAAATCGTCGCGCTAAACCGAGCGTCACGCGCGTGCGCGCAAAACGTGAATTCAACCTCTCGAAGTACCTGCCGTTAGATGCATATACAGGCGTATTAGAATTAGAATTGGAGTCGCCTGAAAAGACTTCATCGCCTGACGACCTGTCAATACCAATCCCGGCGCTCATCTTACCCTCGGCCCCAAAACTGTAGGCGGCGATGAAGGAGACGTTGGAAGCGCTCGACTTAGACACCTCGCGGTCATACAGCTTATATTCGGGAAACTGGAAATCGACCAGTTCCTCCAACCTTGTGCGCAATGCGGAAACGCCGCCGCCGATTACTAAGCGTGAGCCTGGTATCGGCGTGAAAAATGTCAGTTGCGGAAAGATGGAATAATCGAAAAGAGGTGGATCTTTCGAGGTTGCATTCCCTTTCAGGTCCGAGCGATAAGGCGCGCTGACGGAAGGCAGCAGCGACAGGCGCCCCTCAGCGTTCTTGAACTCAGCGGCGTAAGCCGGATTTTCGAGGCTGTCCAGGTGCCGGTCGGGAAATGCGGAGAAAAATGCGGGGCCGTCTTGCGACATGCTGACAGAGGAGCGCCGCGGCCCCGGAAAAGTCGAACCGATGTCGCCTCCGGGCCGGACAATCACCCTGCCGCCGGGAGTCACCAGCCGCTTATTGTCGGGATTGTTGCGTGACCAGACCTCGACCAGACCTTCCCGGACGACGACCAGCGTCTCCCCGCTTGGGAGCACGTCGACAATAAATTCGGTCCCGCGAACCGCAATCGAGGCCGCGGGGCTGTTCAGGCGATATGGGTTGGGCTTACCGCCGACGTGGTGAATCTTCACGAGCACGCGCCCCACTATGATCTCAAGCAGCTCGCGCGCCGAATGCGCGACGAGAAAATCTTTGAGAATCACCCTTGAATTGGGCAAGACCGTGATCTGGCCGCCGTCGCTGAGCAAGATGACGACGCGACCGTTCTGCCCGGTCTCGATAACGTTACCCGGCCCGAGCGGGTCGTTCCGCTTGGGGATGAAGGCGCCGGACTGAGAGCTGGGGTATATTCGGGCGATTCCCGTGACGCTCCGGACGCCGGCCCGGACGTAATCGCCTTGCGCCTGAGACGCAGGCGCTATGAACAAAACTAGCGGTATGACGAGCGTCAGACGTAATAGAAATAGAATAGGGTGTCCCTGCACGCTTCTTCTCCTGCGGAAAATGTGGAACAGGCTTTAGTCTGTTCGGGAGTCAGAACAAGCTAAAATCTGTTCCGCGTCAGAACAGACCAAAGTCTGTTCCACATTTTCGTCATCGGACGATGGTATTTGATATTTCGCGAGCATGCGCTGGACGGTCCGGCGATCCAGTCCGAGCGCGGACGCCGCGCGGCTGCGATTACCGCCGCTGCGCGCGAGCATCAACTGCAAGTAGCGTCGCTGTAATTCTTCCATCGTCGGCCAGTCGGCGATGATGTCGTTAGGGGGAGCGGCCGCGGTCTCTTTTTCTCTCGCCCTTGCGGCTTCGGCGATATGTTCCGGCAAACAATCGAGCGTTATCTGTCCCTTCGACGCCAACGCCGCCGCATGCGTCAGCGCGTTCTCCAACTCGCGGACGTTGCCCGGGAACGGATATGAGCGGAGCGCGTCGGCGACTTCTCGCGTCAGGCGCAGTGTGGGGCGCCCGTCGGCGCCCAGCCGGTGAACGATGTGCAACGCCAGCAGGTCAAGGTCATCGCCGCGCTCCCGCAGAGGCGGGAGGTTGACGCTTAAAACGCTGAGGCGGTAGAAAAGATCGGGACGGAAACTTCCGCTGTCGGCCAGGGCGCGCAGCGACACGTTGCTCGCGCCTATGACCCGCACATTGACAATGCGCGGCGTCGGCGACCCCACCCTACGCGCTTCGCCCGATTGCAGGACGCGCAGCAGACTGGCCTGAAACGCCGGGCTGGTGGAGGCAAGCTCGTCCAAAAACAACGTGCCTCCGTCAGCCGCCTCGAACAACCCAGGCCGGTCATTGGTCGCCCCCGTGAACGCGCCCTTCGTGTAACCGAAGAGCTCCGATTCCAGGAGCGTGTCGGTCAAGCCCGAACAATTGACGGCGATGAACGGCTTGTCCGACCGGGCGCTGAATTGATGGATCGCGCGCGCCACCAACTCCTTCCCCGTGCCCGATTCGCCCGTTATGAGCGCCGTCGCGTCCGTGCGCGCGGCCTGAGCGATCAACTTGTAAACCGCGACCATCGCCGGGCTGCGTCCGACCAGTCCCGTACGCGAGAGGTCGTTGAGGAGCATGGAGCCTGCGGTCTCGCGCTCTCCGGTCTCGGCGATTTCGGCCCGGGCGGCGACGTAGCGACGAAGGAGATTAGCTAGGACGCCGATCTCGAACGGCTTGGCGATGAAATCGCACGCGCCCTCGGACAGGGCTTGAACGGTCAGGTCTATCGAACCTTGCGCCGTTATCAGAATGATCGGCGTCTGCGGACTGACGGCGCCCAACTTGCGGACGACCTCCATCCCGTCGCCGTCCGGCATGAAGATGTCGCAAACGATCGCGGCGAAGCTCTTCTTACGCGCGGCCTCGATCGCCTCGCGTCCTGAGCTGACGGCGGTCACAAGAAAGCCGTTGAGCCCAAGCCCCGCCTCCAGGGTCACCCGGATCGCGCGGTCGTCGTCGGCGATTAAGACGTGGGGAATGTCGTGGTTCATTATTTTAAGTGAGCGGTAAGAGAACAAATTTCGCGGCAAATTTCATTTTCCATTTTCCATTTTACGTTTGTCATTTGCCATTACTTTCTTTTCTCACACAAATAGAGAGAAAACACCGAGCCTTTCCCAGGCTGGCTCTCTACCGTCGCCGTCCCGTTGTGCAGTTCCGCGACCTCGCGCACCAGCGCCAACCCCAGCCCGGCGCCCGGAACGTCGGCGTTCGCGGAGCGGGGCACGCGATAGAATTTCTCGAAGATGTGGGGCAGAAATTCTGGCGCCACGCCGCAGCCCTGATCGACCACTTCGATCAACGCCGCCGAACTCTCGGCGCGGGCGCTGACCGTGACAGTTGAGTTGACGGGGCTGAATTTGATGGCGTTGTCGACGAGGTTGGTCACGGCGCGGGCGATCAGGTCGGCGTCGCCCAGGATCGGCTGTAGCTTTGGGGAAAGGTCGCGAACAATCTTGACCCCGGCGCGTTCGGCCACGGGATCGAGCAACAGCAGCGCCCTTTCCACGAGCTGTTCGATTCGCAAAGGGGCGAGCCTCAATTGGCTCGCCCCGGATTCCAAACGCGCGAGGTCGAGATACTCGTCGATCATGCGCGCCAGCCGTTTCGCCTCGTCGTTGATTATCAAATGCATCTCGCGCCGCCGCGCCGCGTCCACTTCGAACTGCGCGAGCAACTCGCTCATCCCCTGAATCGCGGTGAGCGGGGTCTTCAGTTCGTGCGTCACCAGCGCCATGACGTCGCGCTGCGTGCGCTGCAGTTCGCGGTGTCGCGTGATGTCGGAGAAGACCGCGACGATTCCGTAGACCTCGCCGTGGGCCGAGTCGGCGACCGATGAAACGCGCAGCGCATAATGTCGCGCGACGCCGGAGCCGAGGGTGATTTCGCGCTCTATCGATTCGCGCTCTTCCAGCAGTCGCCGCAGCGCTTCGCGCGCCGCCCCCGCCGATTGCAGGCGCGAGACGATCGTCGGGGATTGTTGAGAGCGAGAGGATTCGGCCTCGCCGATGCGCTCGAAGAGATCGCTGCCGGCGAGCGCCCGTTCGGTGACGCCGAGGATTTGCGCCGCGCGAGGGTTGGCGAAGATGATTCTGGCGTCGGTCGCAGCAATGATCAGGCCGTCTTCAATAGACCACAGCGCGCGGCCGATGAAGAGGGCGCGTTGCAACAACTGCTGGTTGAGCTCCTTCAACTCGCGGGCCTTCCATTCCGCCCCACGCGGCAATCGGCGCCACACGCCCGCCGCCGCTTCGTCCTCGGACCTGATCAACCCGGGCCGCTCCGCCACAGTCTGAAGAGGCGCCGCCAATAATGATTGGCCGGCCTTCGACAGTTCCTTTATCCTCGAGTCTATTTCGCGGCTCAGCACAAACGCCCGCCGTGATAAGGTCAGCGGCGCCGCAATCGCGAAGGCGAAGATCATAGGTACGAGGGGCGGCAAAATCAGCCATGCGGAAAACGCCAGATAAGAGATCAATAAAATCGAGGCCAGCAGAATCCCGAGCGCGGCAATTTGCCGCGCTATTTCATAACTTCCCTGCGCAAGCGCGGCAAAAATGATCACCCCGGCGGCCGCCAATAGAGAACAGAGGAACGCCATCCAATCAGAGACCTCGCGATAAAATCTGCCGCGCAGTATGGCATTGACCTCGTTCGCCAACACTTCGACTCCGGGCATTAAATCGCCGCGTAATCGTCCGCCGCTCATGCTTTGAATGAACGGGGACGCCACCTTTTCTCCGAGCGTGGCGGCGGTCGCGCCGATCAGCAGATACTTGTTATACAGCCTCTGCGGATCGACGCGTCCGTCTATGACCTCGCTGAAGCTGACCGTCTGCGTCGCGAAAGAGCCCGGCGGTCCGATGTAGTCGAATGACAGTCGCTCCGCGCGCAGGCGCTCTGACCCGGCGGCGGTCGATTCGATGAGGTCCGAGTCCGGATCGGTCGTGACAGGCAGGACGCGATTACCGATGGCGACCGCCTGAGGCGTCGCGCGGAGGGCGTCGGCTGCGAGCCCGTCGCCGACCCGAATCAACTCGACCGCCATCGCCCACAAGGCTTTACCCTGATCGTCGGCTTCACGCGGCAGCAACGTCCGGGCGACGCCGTCAAACCCGGTGTGGACGTCGACGTGGCCGACGCCGGCGGCGTTCGATTCGATCTCTTGCAACGGCCGAAGCCACTCGACCGGGTCTTCACTCGTCGCCCCTGCGGTCAACTGGGCCGCGGCGACGACGTTGCCCGCGCGCTTGATGGCCGAGGCTAAAGCGGCGTCATCGGCGTTGGTCGTCGGTTCGACGTAGAGCACGTCGAGCGCGATCGTCTTCGGTCGGGCGCTTTTCAAAGAATCGAGCGCCCGCGCCATCAACGACCGCGGCCAGGGGAAGCGCCCGAAGCGTTTGATACTCGACTCGTCAATGGCGATGATCACAATGTCGTCCGGGGTCGGCAGCAAACCGCGCTGCCGCATCAGCCAGTCGCGCGCGCTCATCTCCAGGCCCGGGACGCGCCAGACAATCCATAAGGCCAGAGTCGCCGACAGTAAGGCTATCGCGACCGCCCAAACTGATCCTTTGAGTCTCGACAAAATAACAGGCTTCCCTTTCCGACAGAAAAGATGAGGAAAATGCGCTTCACCACAAAAACACAAAGAAGAACACAAAAGTCACAAAGCACGTGGAAAGGAGAGAACGGAAACCCAAAGAATCTTTGTGGCCCTTGTGTTCTTCTTTGTGTTTTTGTGGTGAAAGTAGGGTCCCTCCTTTGCGCAATCAATTGCCGCGCCGAACACTTCTGTTACGCTACCCTGCAAGAACGGCGCCAGGGATCAAATTTTGCAGCCGATCTTCTCGCCGTATCTCACGACAGTCTCAATCCCCCGGCCGGAATATTCCGCGATGTCACCATCGATCTTCGCGGCGCCGGGCTTCAACAACAGAATTACGGTCGAGCCGCCGAATTCGAAATATCCCTTCTCTTCGCCTCTCGCGAAGCGCCCGCCGTTGGGGTGGCGTTGAACGATGCGCCCGACGCCCGTGGCGCCGACGTCGATGTGAAGGACTTCGCCGAAGTTCGCGGTCTTGAGTACGCAGTATTCGCGCCGGTTTTCGGTGAAGACGGCTTTCATCCTCTTCAGCGAGAGCGGATGCACGCTGCGGTAGAAACCGTTGACCGCCTCGACCGGCGATTGCTCACAATCATCGACGTAGCTGAAGCGGTGGTAATCGACTGGCGCCAGGCGGAAGATCAGACACAATCCGCCCTCGTAACCGGCGGCGACCTCTCCGTCGCCGACGAGTCGCGCGACGGTGAAGGATCTGGCTTTCACCGGATAGACCGCGTCTTCGCGGATCGGATAAGCGGAAAGGCGGCAATCGGCGATCGAGATCAGACTCCCCGGGTCGCGGTCAATCGGCCTCGCCGAAGGCTTCAGTCTCCTGACGAAGAATTCGTTGAATGAATTGAACGAATCGACGGGGCGCTCGAGTTCGTCGAGGTTGACGCCGTGGCTTTCGACGAACTTCCTGATCTTCGATTTAGACCCGGGGCCGCGCTGCAGCCGGGCGTAGAGTTCGGTGGCCCATCTGTGTTTGAACAACAACTCGGTGATGAAAAAGCCTAGCCGCGACCCGTAGAGAAACTCCATCACGTCTTTCTCGAAGACGGCCTCTTCTTCGAGCGATCCGGTTTTGCGGTTGTAGAGCAGGATTGGTTCCATAAAAAACAATTCTATCGCATTTAAGAAGGAGAGTTTCAGCCACGAATGAACACGAATGAGCGCGAATAAAGACAAGGGAAAACAAATAGGCTATCAAGATCAGGAGACAGATTCGTGTTCATTCGTGGCTGAAATTCTTTTTCTTGAAATCCATATCGACTCCCATGCGAGCTCCGAAACGTCGTCGAGCGGGGCGGGGGTTGCGCTGGCTAGCGGGGCGGAATCAGCGTAGAATGCCGCCGAGTATGACTTCTCATCGCGTCATTCCAATCTTCCCCTTGCCGGTCGTGCAGTTCCCAAACGCGATCACGCCGCTGCACATCTTCGAGCCTCGCTATCGAAAAATGCTCAAGGACGTGATGGAGAAGGACAAGACCTTCGGCATCATCTACCGCCCTTCCGCGGAGGAGGGCGAGCCGAGGCCTATTTCAGAAAGGGTCCCGCTGGGCAGCGTCGGCTGTACGGTCGAGGTGGCGGTGGTTCAGGAGTTGCCCGACGGCAGATCGAACGTACTCTGCGTGGGCGGCGGGCGTTTTCGCCTGTTGCAATACATCGAGGGTGAACAGTATATGCAAGCCGAGGTCGATTTTTTCGAAGACGAGCCGACCTTCGAGGACCTGTCGGTCGAGGCGGAGCGGGCGAAGACGGCCTTTAACCGGCTGCTCGCCGCGAACCGCAAGATCAAGGAAGACCGCGAGATCGAAGAGGATGAGGTCCCGGACCTGCCGAACGACCCTCAAGCGCTTTCGTTCATCGTGACGGCCTATCTGGACATCGAGCCTTCCGAGAAACAAGAGATGTTGGAGATGATCGATACGGGCGAGCGATTGAGGGAGGTGGCCAGAGTGATCGAAAATCTCGCCGGCGAATACGAGAAGCGCGCCATTATTCACCACATCGCTAAAAAGAACGGACACGGCGGAAAACTGCGTGACATTTAAGCGCTGAAGCAAAATCCTGGGCGCAATCATGTTTCATTGTTCATTTGTCATTTGTCATTGTGGCGCCGCTCAGTTCCGGCAATGACAAATGAACGATGACAAATGAACAATGAAACCGCTTCTTACGGCGCCCGGAGCCGATCCAGAGCCTCCGCTAAAACTATCGAGGCCTCATCGACCGAAATCCCGCTTACGCTGACGACCTTATTCTTCGAGGTCTGGCCTGAGAGGATCGCTATCCGCTGTCGCGGCGCGTCGAAGAGTTCGGCAAGCAGCCGGATCAACTCTTCGTTGGCCCGGCCTTCGACCGGGGGCGCGGCGAGGCGGATCTTCAAAACGCCGTCGAGTTCGCCCGCGACGGCGCTCTTCGGCGCGCGCGGCTGAACGCGCACGGCGAAAGTCACTCCGCCCTCTTTTGCAGCCAGTTTGATCAAGACCCGAAGAAAACCACACGCACGGCGCTCGCCGCCAGCGAGAGGACGAGCCAGAGAATCAGAAATGAGAATCCGGCGAACACGCCACGGAACTCGAATACCCTCAGCAACGGGCTGATGCGATGCATCGACCAGTAGGCCGAACGGTTGAACCTGCCTGAAATCCAATTGATGAAGACGATGGTCATCAACGTCATCAGGAAGAAAATCACCGTGAGCAGCGCCGCGCCGATCAATGTATATACGCCGCGGGCGACGTACCCGGCGGCCAGCAAATTCAAGCTCAACCCCAGCCCGTTGAGCACGGTGATGAGGTATCCGATTATGCTCCAAGCGACGTACAAGACAATCGCCACGGCGATCAATACCATCAGGTACGTCGGATCGAACTTCAGCGCCTGTTTGAGCGGTAAGTAGAATTGAGAGCTGCGAACGTAATAGAACAGGTCGTTGGTCGGTTTTCTCAAGTAATAAGTCAGACGGCCGAAAGGATTGGTATTTAGGGTGTCGGTTATCCACCGCAGAAGAAGAAAAATCATCACCACTGCGACCGTGATGTAGATTAAATAACTCGCCGCCTCGCTGATCCAGAGCGCCAGTTTAACAAACATATCGCCGAGTGAAGTTCCCATAAATCACCTTTGCCCTACTTACGCGCGCCGAAGAGCGCCGTACCTATGCGAACGAACGTCGCGCCCTCCTCGATTGCGATCTCGAAATCGTCGCTCATGCCCATCGAGAGGTCGTTGAAACTCCCGCCGACGGCGCCGGCCCGCCGCGCCTCATCGCGCAAGCTGCGCAGACGTCGAAAGAAAGGCCGCGCGTCTTCCGGGTTGTCGGAGAACGGCGGCACGGCCATCAATCCTTTGAGTTCCAAACTTGGGAGTTTGCCGACCTGTTCGCAGAGCGGGAGGGCTTCGTCGGGCGCGGCGCCCGTTTTGGACTCCTCACCGCAGAGGTTGACTTCGATGAAGATCGGGAGGCGCTTGCCGGATTCGGCCGCGAGGCGGTCGAGCCGTTCGGCGAGTTTGAGGTCGTCTACGGATTGGACGGCGTCGAAGAGTTCGACCGCGCGCCGAGCCTTGTTCGATTGCAGATGTCCGATCAGATGCCACTGGACTTTGCGCTCGGCGCTGATCGCGCTCAGCTCGGGGATCTTGGCGGCGGCCTCCTGGACGCGGCTTTCGCCGAGCGTGCGGACGCCCGCTTCAATGGCCTCGCGGATGCGGGCGGCGGGGACTGTCTTGCTGACGGCGACTAGCGTGATTTCGGAGGCCTGTCGGCCCGCGCGCTCGCACGCCGCCGCTATACGTCGATTGATCTCTTCCAGCCGCGCCCTCAAATCCTTATTTTTTTTATCCTTCAGGTTCGACGTAGCTCGGATCAGTACCGCGAGCGGTAGCGTGCGGACAGCCTCCGAGGTTATTTTTTGTCCTTAGGGTCCTTAGGGTCCTTAGGTTCGACGTAGCTCTGACGGTGCTGAATGACGATCAGCTTCGGATCGATCTGATCCCCCAGGTTGACCTTGACCTGGATCTTGCGACGTTTGCCCTCCCGCCTGGTGCTGGTCGGCGTGTAACCCAGGCTGTATTCGTTGCGCACCAGCGCCTGGATCGTTTGCAGCGCGCTGGGGATTTCGCCCGGGAAGGTGATCGGGATGTATTTGCCGCCGGTCGAATCGGCGAAGGTCTTCAGCGTGTTTTGAGCCTGCAGCATGGTCATCCGGTCGAACGGGATGCCGCCGATGTTTGTTCCGCGCCCCGGATCGAAATACTGGTCGTACTTCTTCATGAACAGATTGCCCGTGCCGAGGACGTAGATCGGCACCCCGGAATTCTCGACGATCTTTCGCGCCTCGTCGAAATTGATCTTGCTGAACGTGTCGAGGCCGGAAGCGATGAGGAGGATCGCCGTGCGCGAGTTGACTTCGTACAGCCCGGCGTATTCCGCCTGGTTGTTCTTGTCGGCGTCCTTGCCGTCTTCCAGAACCACCGCGTCTCCCTTGCCGCCGCGCAAGATGAACTTCAGGGCGTCGAACATGTTGCTTTCGCTGAAAGCCGGGTTGTTGCGGATGAGCAGATTGATCGCCTGCATGAGTTTGCTCTTGTCGTCGGTGAAATCGGTCAGCGGAGTGGGGCGGATGTCGTAAGCGACGATCGAGATGAAATCTTTCGGCTGTACAAACCGGTTGACGAATTCATAAGCCGGGCGAAGGATTTCGATGCGCCCGGGTTCGAAAAATCCGCCCGTGCCCTGGCCGAGATAATCGACCAGCTTGCTGTATTCCAGCAACAGCACCATTGTCACCGGGGCCTCGGGCGTGGCGAAGTTTTCGATCTCCTGTTTTATGCCGTCTTCATAAATCTCGAAATGTTCCTTCTTCAATCCCTGGATGACGCCGCCGGTCTTTTTGTTGTAGACGACCGCTTCGACGTTGACCACGTCAGTGCCGATGGTGATTGTGGAGGGCGGGAGAGATTTATCGACCTTCGTTTCCGGCTTCTGCGGGTTGTCGGGATCGCCGCTGGCGTTGGGATTCTTCTTCTGTTTGTCGGAAGACTTGCGCCCGGCTTGCGCGAACGTTCGGTCGGTTGCGAGGAAGCTGTTGGCTACGGCCACGGCCGCGAGCGTCACGGCGACGGCGAACGCCAGTTTCAGTTTCCAACTCCGATTCGTATTGGATTGTTTGTTCATGGCGGTACCTCTATATTCCGCGTTTCGATCTTCGCGCCATCTGATCAACAGGCGGCGATAGTGGGGTTGTCAATTCAACTGATTTGGGAGACCGGTTCGGATAATGATCATAGTTAGCCCCCCCAGTCTAGCAAAAGCTATAAATGATGAAAAGTTATTGTGGGGGGAACACGCAAGACCTGGCGCGGGAGCGACAGCGCCAGTCGACCGATCGCTTTTGGAGCCGGTCGCCCCCATATCAGCTGCAGATTGGAGAAATCCGAAATTCTGAATCGAGCTTTACGAAATTTCGGATCGGACGAGAGATTTCTGACGCTTTAATGGAGGCGTAACTCAAGGTATTTCAGCGCTTAGCTTTACCGCGCCCGGCGACGGCGGTTACGGCGCCTTGAATTAATCACAAAGATTGTGCTAGCCTCCGCAACCGTGAACGCGCTTGCCGTCGGTTTTTGCATCCCTTTTAACTGTCCTGGCGGCGATCCAAAAGGTAGTAACTGATAAACTCATAGCCCGCTGGATCACTCGATGCCCTGACGCAGTGTTGCTTCCCCATGCTCAGTTCCCAAAATATTTGGGACGGCATGAGTCAGGAGTTACGCATAATGAAAAAAAAAGATAAACGGTTTTACACGTTTGTTTTTGCCCCGACGTCAAGCTTTCCTCTCAGGAAATTCAACGTTTATCACAAAGCCCTATACGCGATTCTGGGGTTCGCAATTATCGGATTGCTGACCGTCTCTTACGGCGTTTACCGTCTCACACAACATGCGTTAGTCGTGGCCAAGCTCTATAACCTCGAGCGCCACAACCGCGAGTTGAAGGAAGAGAATCAGGAGGCGAAAAGCAAGTTCGATCAATTGCAGAGCCGGCTGGCCGCGCTTGATACGACCCAAGCCAAATTGGCCGAGGTCTCAGGCGTAAGCCGAATCGCCGACGTCAGCAGGGAAATCGGCCGCGGAGGCCCTGACGGCGAAACAAAGCTGAGCGCCATCGAGGAAACGACCGCCGCATTGGAGAGCGAGCTACGTTACATCAAAGACGTGTTCGACCGGAACCAGATCAAACTCGCCTCGACCCCGAGCGGCTGGCCCGTGCGCGGATACATCACTGACGGTTTCGGAATGCGCCGCAACCCCTTCGGCGGCGGGTATGAAAACCACGCCGGACTGGACATCGCCACCAATCACGGCACCGCGATCGAGGCGACGGCTGACGGAAGAGTCATCTACTCCGGCATGTACGCCGGTTACGGCAATATTGTGGTGATCGACCACGGCTACGGCATTACGACTCGCTACGCCCACATGGCGCAAATTGGTGTGCGCACAGGGCAGCACGTGACGCGTGGCAAGATCATCGGAGCCGTTGGCAGCACGGGCCGCTCGACAGCGCCACATTGCCATTACGAAATCCGTTTGCACGACCGCCCGGTCAATCCGCTCAATTACATCTCAATCAACAGATAGCCGGATCGGACTAAGCTCACGGGGTCGCTGCTGGGACCGGTAAGATTGTTGGTGTTATAATCGCCGCATATGCTCCTTCAGAATGCAGCGATCCACGACGACCATCAATCCGGCCTCTAAGGCGCGCGCGGCTGCGTCTTCATCAATCACGCCTTCTTGTAGCCACACGGCGCGCGCTCCCAGACGAATCGCCTCATCGACGTGCTCTCCAGCCTCTTCGGAGCGGCGAAAAATGTCCACTAGATCGAACTTTTCCGGCGCGTCGGCCAGGCTCGCGTAAGCCCGCTCGCCCAGAACTTCGGTCTCATTAGGGTTGACCGGGATGATGCGGTAACCCCGCTGCTGCATATACCGCGCGACGCCGAAACTGGGTCGAATCGGGTTGGACGACAAGCCGACGACTGCGATCGTTTTGCAGTCGTCAAGGATTCGTTTGATAACATCAGGGTCGTTGATTTTCACGGTTTCAATCCAAATCTCAAATGTAACTGCGGCCATCTTCGTCCCATGGGAGCCTTTCTGAAGAGTTCCTTGTTTCAATCCGCGAAGTGGGCGCCGGCATAAAGCCTTGTCATTACCCGGATCTTTGCGGGAAAGATGCGTTTTCTTCGTCGCGTAGCGACGGCGTGAATTTAGCCGCGCGTTTTAACGCACGGGAAGCCTCTCGTCGCGTAGCGACGATTGAGCGTGAGCGGCCGAGGCCTGGGACCGCGTTTGCCCTCGCGCGGGGAAGTAGCTCAAGCGTCGCTACGCGACGCGGGAACAATCACGCGCACCTACCGTGGGTTGAAACCCACGGCTAAATTCAGGCCGTCGCTACGCGACGAAGAAGGCTCGCAATCCGCAATCCGCAATCCGCAATCCGCAATCCGCAATCCGCAATCAATAGTGATGTTCCTGCAAACTAAGAACGCTCAGTTTGCCCTCCTGTCGCATCGCGGCGATGGCGCTGGCCGCCGCGTTGGCGCCGGTCAGGGTGGTGAACGTTACGACGTTGTATTGCATGGCGGCGCGGCGGATGGCGCGCTCGTCGTAGAACGATGAGCGGCCCAGCGGAGTGTTGACTATCAAGTCGATCTCGTCGCTCTTGATCAGGTCGACCACGTTCGGACGCCCCTCGTTGACTTTGAAGACCCGCTCGGCGGGCACGCCAGCTTCGTTCAGAAAGCCGGCCGTGCCCCGAGTCGCGATGATCTTGAATCCGAGGTCGCGCAGCCGCCTGGCCACGCGCACGGCGTTCTTCTTGTCGTTGTCGTTGACGCTGATGAAGGCCGTGCCTTCGAGCGGCAGGCTGGCGTTGGCGCCCATTTGCGCCTTGGCGAAGGCCATGCCGAAACTATCGGCCATTCCCATCACCTCGCCGGTCGATCGCATCTCAGGCCCGAGCACGGGGTCTACGCCGGGGAATTTGACGAACGGGAAGACGGGCTCCTTGATGAAGAAGTTGGTCACGGCCATCTCGTCGGGCAGCTTGAGCTCCGAGAGCGTCCGCCCGGTCATCACGCGCGCCGCGATCTTGGCCAGCGCCGTCCCAGTGGCCTTCGACACGAAGGGCACTGTGCGCGAAGCGCGCGGGTTGACTTCGAGCACGTAGACGATGTCGTCCTTGATGGCGAACTGGATGTTCATCAGCCCGCGCACTTCCAAGGCCTTGGCGAGATGCCGCGTGTACCGGCGCATCGTGTCGAGGTGTTCGGGCTTGACCATGTACGGCGGCAGCACGCACGACGAATCGCCGGAATGGATGCCGGCCTCCTCGATATGCTCCTGAATGCCTGCGATCACGCATCTCTCGCCGTCGGCCAGCGCGTCGACGTCGACCTCGAAGGCGTCTTCCAGAAAGCGGTCGATCAGCACCGGCTTTTCGGGCGAGGCCTCGACGGCGCTTTTCATATAGCCTTCCAGGCTCTGCTCGTCGTAAACGATCATCATCGCGCGCCCGCCCAGCACATAACTCGGACGCACGAGCACCGGGTAGCCGATCGAGGCCGCGACCCGCTTCGCTTCATCTACAGAGACGGCCGTTCCGTTGATCGGCTGCGGGATGTTCAAATCGGCGAGCAGCTTGCCAAACCGCTTGCGGTCTTCGGCCAGGTCTATTGATTCGGGGCTGGTGCCAATGATCGGGACGCCGGCCTTGTGCAGCCGCATCGCCAGGTTCAACGGCGTCTGGCCGCCGAATTGCACGATCACGCCGTCCGGCTTCTCCAACTCGACGATGCTCATCACGTCTTCAAACGTCAGCGGCTCGAAATAGAGGCGGTCGGAAGTGTCGTAATCGGTCGAGACGGTCTCCGGGTTGCAGTTGACCATGATCGTTTCGTACCCGTCCTCTTTGAGCGCGAACGAGGCGTGGCAGCAGCAGTAGTCGAACTCTATGCCCTGCCCGATGCGGTTCGGGCCGGAGCCGAGGATCATGATCTTCTTACGATCGCTTGGAGCGGCCTCGCATTCGCTCTCGTAGGTCGAATAGAGGTATGGAGTATATGACTCGAACTCGGCGCCGCAGGTATCCACGCGTTTGTAGACCGGGACGACGCCTTCGGCCTTGCGGCGGGCGCGGACCTCGTCTTCGTCGCATTTGATCAGGTCGGCTATCCGGGCGTCGGGGAAACCCATCCGCTTCGCCTCCCGCAGCCCCCGCGTCGAAAGCGAACTCAATGTTTCCTGCTTGAGCCCCTCCTGCGCGTCGACGATCTGTCGCAACTGGGCCAGGAACCATGGATCGATGCACGTCAGCTCGTAGACTTCATCGACGGTCCAGCCGCGCTCGAAGGCGGTGTGGAGGTAATGGATGCGTTCGGCGTTCGGGATGATCAGCTTACGGCGCAGCGTTTCGTCGTTGACGTAGCCGACTTGAGGCGCCCCGCGACGTTCGAGAGAGCGCACGCCTTTCATGAACGCCTCTTTGAACGTGCGCCCGATCGCCATCGCCTCGCCGACTGATTTCATCTGCGTTCCGAGCGAGTCTTCCGAGCCGGGGAATTTCTCGAAGGCCCACTTCGGAATCTTGACCACGATGTAATCGATCGTCGGCTCGAACGAGGCGGGCGTCTTCTTGGTGATGTCGTTATTGATCTCGTCGAGCGTGTAGCCGACTGCCAGCTTGGCCGCTATCTTGGCGATCGGGAAGCCGGTGGCCTTCGAGGCCAGCGCCGACGAGCGAGAGACGCGCGGGTTCATCTCGATCACGCGCATCTCGCCGTTGCGGGGGTTGACCGCGAACTGGATGTTCGACCCGCCGGTCTCGACGCCGACCTTGCGGATGATCTTGATCGCGGCGTCGCGCATCAACTGATATTCGCGGTCGGTCAGCGTCTGCGCCGGGGCGACGGTGATCGAGTCGCCGGTGTGCACGCCCATCGCGTCGAAATTCTCGATCGAGCAGATGATCACTACGTTGTCGGCCAGGTCGCGCATCACCTCAAGCTCGTACTCTTTCCAGCCGATGATCGACTCTTCGACCAGTATCTCGCTGATCGGGCTGGCCGAGAGTCCGCGTTCGGCGGTCTCATCGAACTCTTCGTAGTTGTACGCGATGCCGCCGCCCGTGCCCCCGAGCGTGAATGACGGCCGAATGATGATCGGGAAATCGATCTCTTCGGCGGCGACCATCGCCTCGGCCTGCGTGTGACAGAAGCGCGCCTTCGGCATCTGCAAGCCTATCTCGTCCATCGCCTGTTTGAAGAGCAAGCGGTCTTCCGCGACCTTGATGGCTTTCAGCTTCGCGCCGATCAATTCGACCCCGAATTTGTCCAACACGCCGCTCTCGGCCAATTTGACGGTCAGGTTCAGCGCGGTCTGACCGCCGACCGTCGGCAAGAGCGCGTCGGGAAGCTCACGCTCGATGATCGCGGAGAGGGCTTCCACCGTGAGCGGCTCGACGTATGTCCGGTCGGCCAGTTCCGGGTCGGTCATAATCGTCGCCGGGTTGGAATTGACCAGCACGACTTCGAAGCCTTCCTGCTTGAGAGCCTTGACGGCTTGCGTGCCTGAATAATCGAATTCACACGCCTGGCCGATGACTATCGGGCCGGAACCGATAATGAGGATTTTGTTGATGTCAGTTCTTTTGGGCATCTTTCCCTGAATTTCAAATTTGAGACAAAAACTCAACGCAAAGGGTCAAAGGGTCAAAGAGCTTTGGGTTTTCTTGTAAGCCAATCTTTGGTCCTTTGACCCCTTGACCCTTTGTGTTTCCCATACACTTATCCGCCAACCAATTCTAAACGGCGAAGGTAACACAAGGGCGGGGTTGCGAAAAGTGGCGAGGCGATTCGCGCGGTTGATCCCGCAATGAATCTGGCGAATGAAAGGGTTAAATTTCCTCGCGCCTGCGCTGGTCGAGTTCGGCCAATTTCCATCGCGGCCAGGTGGAGGTACGGCTGTAGCGATTGGAGCCCTGGGCGAGGCCGTCGACGCGCATCGACCCGCACTGAGGGCAGTTGCTCAGGAGGCCGCGCAGGACAATGTGACACACGTCGCAGACTGTGAAGTCGGGTGAGAAGGTGATGGCCGACGCCTGGGTCTTATGAAACGCCTGGGAAATCAGCTCCACTAGCTTTTCGGTCGGTGGCAGCGCGGCGCCCAGCCAGAGATCGGCGCAGGCGTTTCGGATCATCCCGCCCTGCATTTCGCTCTCGATGCGGATGCGGTCGAAAGCTCCGACGCCGCTTTTGATGGGCAATTTGGCGGAGTTAGTGTAGAAGATGTCGGCGGCGCTTTCGCCGCCGGGGCTGATCGCGCGGCCGGGGTGGTTGGCGAACTTCAGGTCCATCCGCGCCAGTCGATGCGGAGCTGTGGCGTCGCGCGACTCGGCCAGCGTGAACCGGACTTTGTGTTTGACCGAGAGCCGTTCGGCCTCGGCGTTGAGGTGCGCGATGACGCCGGCGGCGAAATCCTGCGCGGCTTGCGATTGATCGAGAGGGCCTCCGGTCGCGATCTGCGCCAGCTCGGCCAACCCGACGGGACAGATGGCGTGCGCAGTCCAACTGAGCGGCAGGAAGATCTCCTGCCCCGGGCGCATCGCCAACATCGACAGCGCGCCCGATTCGCCGCGAGCCAGGAGTTTCTCCAAAAAGATGCGTTTTTCGAGCGAAGCCTGGGCGGCCAATTCCAGCAACTCGGTGAGCAGATCGAAGATCTTCGCCACGCCCTGAGGGTCGCCGGTGGCCCGATAGCCGACCCTCGGCAGATTGAGCGCTACGGAAGAGAGCGTGGCCGCGCGCCATTGCCAGCTCTCGCCGACGCGCTGCAATCTGTCCGCGCCCACGCCGTAGCGCGCGGTGAAAGACTCCGCCGCCGGATTGGCGGCGGGGCGGTCGAACGCCAGCATGACGCCGCCGCGTTCGGTCGCCGCGCGGATGACCAGATCGAGCGCCCCGCGATTGAACGGATTCTCGATGAAGCTCTCGGTCAAATGGACGATCGGACGCGGGCCTGTGAAGGGCAAGCCCTGCCCGTCGCCTTCCAGGTAAACCTCGAACAAGGCTTTGAGGAAGTCACGCGCCGTCTCTTCCATCGCGCCGTATGTCGCGCTGAACTTTTCGCCGCCCGCGCCCACTACGGCCAATTCGCGCAGGTAGGCCGGGGCCTCGCAATCCAGGTGGAGGTCACATCGCACCGGCTGCCCTCCGCGCGCGATCGCCGGCGACGACAATTCGAACAGGAGTCCCTGCGCGATCTGCCTGATCTCGCGCTGATTCAACCCGACCAGCATCGGCGCGAGCGCGAAGTTGACCGAATCCCAGGCGAGCGCCTCGCTGAAATAGCCTTGCAGCGCCGCCGTGTAAGTCACCAGGTGCAAAACCAGGACCTCGGCGCGTTTGGCCGGGCGCGATCCCGCGAAGCCGCCCGGCAGCCGGACGCCGTGGCGTTTTATGAAATCTACCGAGCCGATCATCGTGGTCGGACGGTCGACCTCGCCCAGGTTTTCGATGTGCAGATCTCCCACCAGATGGGCGTTCGACACGGCGTCGGAGAAGACGTTGCGGATCGCGTACTCGCGCTTGATGGCTTCGGCCAGCGCCAGGCTGCTGCCATCGGGGCCGTGCGAGGTGGCAGTCTCGCCGGAGACCGATTGGATGACCCGGTCGACGTCGTAGAGCGGGACGCCCAGGCGCGAATGCAAACGATACTCGTTCATCAATCCGCGCTCGAGTAGCTTCGCGTCAACCAGCCCGCGGATCAGCGGCGCGGTCAGGGCGCGTATGCCGGAAAGCCTGATCTGTTCTTTGACCTCGAGCGCGATCTTGTGGGCGGTTTCGGAGGCGAGATTGGTTTCGCGCACCAGCGCATCGGTTATTCGCTGTGGGTCGAACAGCTCGACGTTTTCGTCCGACTGTCGCACGAACAGCTCAGATTCGGTCAACGGGATGCCTCTTTCCTGATTGCTGGTCATAAGTAGCGAGAATGAGAGCGGTTTTTACTTTCGGTCGCCACCTTCATCATATAAAGACGCAAAACAGTGAGATGTTTGCCGAATTGCGCAGGCAAAAATTCTGGGGCTAAAAGCAGCTAAAGTTTGCGCTGACAAAAGTGTTTATTTGTGATTAAATACGCCCGCGAAAAACCGCCGGTGGTAAGTTGCCATCGATAGCAGATCAACCCGGCCTCAGACTTGGCAAATAGATCAAACCCGCGGTTACCTGGATCTGGCAAATCGCGGCGATGAGATGTTTCAACGTCTAAAACGCAGACGTGCAAGCGATGTCGTTTTGATCGCCTCTATCAAAATGCCTGATTGGCATATCCCATATGCCATATGCCATATGTCATACGTCATATGGCATATGGGATATGGCATAGTGATTAAGCGGTCCCGCCCCATGACCTATGTCCGGGGCGGCGCGTAATATCTCCGACAGATACTGCTTCGCGCGGGCGACGGCCTCAGGAACGTCGCAGCCTCGCGCCAGCAGGGCCGCAATTGCCGACGAGAGCGTACAGCCCGTCCCGCGCGTCTCGCGCGTCGCGATCTTCGGCGCTCGAAAAATGTGGAACTCGCGTCCGTCGAAAAGGACGTCAGTGGCTTCGTCTTCCATGTGCCCGCCTTTGACTAATACCGCCCGCCGCGCAATTCTCCCCGTTTTTGTCGCGGCGCTCATCTCGTGAATTCGCCGGGCCGCCCTCATCATTCCGTCCAGGTCTTGCGCCTCCGAGCCCGTCAGCCGCTCGGCTTCGGCCATGTTCGGCGTGATCACGTCGGCCAGAGGCAGCAACCGTTCGATCAGAGAACCGACCGCGTCTTCGTCGATCAGATCGTATCCGCTGGTAGAACGAATCACTGTATCAACTACTACATTGGGGAGGCGTTTTTTTTCGACGATCTCGGCGACGGCCTCGATCAGCTCGCGCGTGGGAGTCATCCCGATCTTGACCGCCGCGATCTCGAAGTCGTCTATGACGGATTCGATCTGCGAGCGCAACACCTCAGCCGTCTGATGCGCTGCGCCGTAGACGGCCACGGTGTTTTGAAACGTCAGCGAGGTGACGGCCGCGGTCCCGAAACAGCCCATCGCCGCGAAAGTCTTTATGTCGGCCAGCGCGCCCGCGCCGCCCGATGGATCGAAACCCGCAATCGACATTACCGTCAACATCTTCAGAAACACTCTATGTGGTAGGTCCGCGCCGGATCATAACATCATCTTGGGCGTCAGCCAAACTTGCGCAGGTCGAAAATTCCGGAACTCGACTTGTACTATTGTCGTAGTACAATACGACAAACGAGACTGGGCGAAATGTAAAAGATGGAAGACCGGTTTCACATCGACACTGAAGACCCCACGCCGATCTACGCGCAGCTCGATCGGGCGATCCGTTTCGCCATCGCCACGGAGCGATTGCGCATCGGCGAACAGCTTCCGACCGTGCGGCAGTTGGCCGTAGATTTGAAGATAAACGCCAACACCGTGGCGAAAGTCTACGCGGAGCTCGAGCGCGTGGGGATTTTAGAGACGCGTCGCGGCGTCGGGACCTTCGTGCGCGCGCGGCAGGACGGGATGTTGAAGCGCGCGAGCAAACAGAGCCGCGAACGGGAGTTGCGCGCGTTCGCGGACCGGATTCTGGCCGAGGCTCACGGCCTCGGCTTCTCGCTCGACGAGGTGGTCGAACACCTCATGAGCAGGCGCAAAAAAGGAGAATGAAAAATATGGCGCATTTTCTCATACCCAACCTCAATAAACCGGCCTCGACCGACAAAGGCGCCCCAGCGCCTTCGTCGTCCGCGCCGCGGATGAACGTGGTCTCGGCGCTGTTGCTTATCGGCCCGATCGGCCTGGGGTTGTTGCTGAGTATATTGATGTCGAACCCCATTGGCGTGATCGCCGGAACATTTCTGGGGGCGGTAGCCTCTCTGTCGCCGCGGATCGCCAAGCAGTGGGAGCGCGCGGTCGTGCTGCGGCTGGGCCGCTACGCAGGTTTGCGCGGCCCCGGGATTTTCTGGGTCCTACCGCTGATCGATAAGGTTTCGACTTACGTCGATCAGCGAATCATCACGACCAACTTCGCCGCCGAACAGACGCTGACCGCCGACACCGTCCCCGTGAACGTCGACGCGGTGCTCTTCTGGATGGTTTACGACGTCGAGAAAGCCGCGCTGGAAGTCCAAGATTACGAACAGGCAGTGAGTTGGGCGGCGCAGACGGCGCTCCGCGACATCATCGGCAGAACGGCGTTGACCGACCTGCTGCGCGGCCGCGAAAAGATCGAAGATGAGTTGCAAAGTTTGATAGACGAACGCACCACGCCCTGGGGCGTGACGGTTCAATCGGTCGAGATGCGCGACGTGGTGATCCCCGACGCCTTGCAGGACGCGATGTCGCGTGAGGCCCAGGCCTCGCGCGAAAAACAGGCCCGCATCATCCTGGGTCAGGCTGAGGTCGAGATCGCGCATATGTTCGAACAGGCGGCGAAGTCCTACCACGACAACCCGACGGCGCTCCACCTGCGGGCGATGAACATGCTCTACGAAGGGTTGAAGGAGAAGGGCGCGATGATGATCGTGCCGAGCACCGCCGTCGAATCAATGGGAATGGGCGGGCTGTTGGGCGCGGCGGCGATGCGCCAGCAGCAGCTGGCCAAAGGCGAAGAAGAAGAGTGACTGGTTCCTGTAGAATAATCACATCTGGCGCCGTGCCGAACTCGACGAGCGAAAACTTCGCCGCCGATGCGCTCGCCGGGATCGAATTCCTCAAAGGCCACAAGGGGATCGATGCGAAACGGATCGGTCTGATCGGCCACAGCGAAGGCGGTTTGATCGCGCCGCTGGTCGCGTCGCAATCGGACGACGTGGCGTTCATCGTGTTACTGGCCGGGCCAGGATTGCCGGGCGAAGATATCCTCCTGGCGCAAGCGGCTCTGATTCTCAAGGCGAGCGGGGCCGGCCCTGAAGCCCTGGCCAAGCAACGCGCGACCCAGGAGATGATGTTCGCCGTCCTCAAACAGGAGAAAGACAACGCCACTGCCGAGAAGAAGATGCGCGAAGAATTCGACAAGCAGATGGCCGGCTTGAGCGAAGACGAAAAAGCCCAGGCCAAACAAACTCTGGAAGCGCAGATCAAAATGGTCTTGTCGCCCTGGTTTCGCCACTTCTTGACTTATGATCCGCGCCCGACATTAGCCAAGGTGAAATGCCCGGCGCTGGCGCTCAATGGCGAAAACGACCTGCAAGTGCCAGCCGCCGAGAATCTGCGTGAGATCGAAGCGACGCTCAAAGCCGCCGGCAATAAGGATGTGACTGTTATGCGCCTGCCCAAACTCAATCACCTGTTCCAGACCAGCGAGACCGGCTTGCCCGGGGAATACGTGAAGATCGAAGAGACCTTCGCGCCGGTCGCATTGAAGACCATCGGCGATTGGGTACTGGCTCATGGAGAGGTCACCTACCCGCCACTAAACGCGAACTGCGTTGTAGTGGGGGCTTGCAGTTCCAAATTTCGTATTCACGCCCGGAAGAATATCCTTCCGGGAACGGACTGCTTAGGGCCGGGTGACCATACGGTAGGCGAACCTGAGATCCTTCAACTCACATACGGTCTCAATTTCCTCTCCATCCAAGCTCACCAAGATGTGAGCTATGGATGGAGTATCCATTGAGGGAAGAGGATGAACGGGGCATTCTTTTCAAGCAGTCACGCGAAATTCTCCACGAACAGCGTCAACCATCGAGGATGGGCCTGGATGTCGTTATGCCTGGCCCTGGCCGCCCACGTGTTCGACGAAGCGATGACCGATTTTTTATCGGTCTACAACCCGACGGTTCAGGCGATCCGCCAGAAGTTCCAGTTCTTTCCGATGCCGGTCTTCACTTTTGAAGTCTGGCTGACCGGTTTAATCGCCGCAATCATCATCCTGCTGCTGCTTGCGCCTTTCGCCTTCCGGCAAAGGGGATGGATAAGGCTGCTCTCTTATCCGTTCGCAATTCTCATGCTCTTGAACGGCCTGGGTCACATTGCGGGATCGTTCTACCTTGGACGGCTGGCGCCGGGGGTTTACTCAGCCCCTTTGTTGCTGGCCGGTTCGCTCTATCTGCTGTGGTCTGTTCGTCGAGGTTGAGCCGTTTGCGCCGCGCCAGTTTTGGCTTCTGCGGAGGCTTGTATGGTTTGGCTCAAAACATTGATCTTCACGATCATCGTGCCTGGCGCCGTAATGGCGCTGATTCCGTATTTGCTGCTGTCGAGAACGCCGTCATCGTTCGCGCAGATCGGGCCGTTTCAGATCTTCGGCCTGATTCCGATGGCGATTGGCGCGGCGATCTATCTCCGATGCGCCTGGGATTTCGCCTCGGCGGGCAAAGGGACGCCTGCGCCCATCGATCCGCCGAAGCGCCTGGTCATGCGCGGACTATATCGATTCGTCAGAAACCCAATGTATGTCGGCGTCCTGCTGGCGCTGCTCGGAGAGGCATGGCTTTTCAGATCGCGGGCGATTCTCGTCTACGCCGCGATCGCCTTCACCTGGGAACATCTCTTCGTTGTGTTTTACGAAGAGCCTGCGCTGAGGCGGAAATTCGGCGAATCGTATTCGGATTATCTCGCCAGGACGCCCCGCTGGATTCCCCGCTTTAACAATTCGGCAGGACGATCGGAAAGGTGAGGCCCGCGGCGCCGTCAATGTCAGCTTGCGCAGGTTGCGCCCCTGATTGAAGGCCAAAGCGGCGGACTACGCGTTCGGGTTGTTGAGGCGGTCGACGAAAAATGCCTTGCCCGTTTTTGCGGGCAAGGCATCGGCGTTGCTGAGAGGGTCGTGTTATCGAACCATGATCACTTTTTCGGCTTGTTTGCCCTTTGGCCCCTGCACCAGTTCGTATTCCACTTCCTGTCCTTCATCCAGAGTCTTGAAGCCGTCCATCTGGATCGAGGAGTAATGGACGAAAACGTCCCCACCGCCTTCAGGCTGCTCGATAAAACCGTAGCCTTTGGCGGGGTTGAACCATTTGACTTTGCCTAACATCTTCTCTGCCATGGTGAAACTTCCTCCTGGGGATCATCGAAGACGAATCTCGACTCCGGCGTTAGCGCCGGCGCCGAGCCTCGTCAGGTTAATTTCACGTCCCGCTCGCTCAGTAATCAGAGCTTGAGGTTTTCGGCTAAACTTCTGGCCGGACCTCCGGGAAAGCCGACGCCTGAATTCGCGGGGCAACCATTCAAAGCAAAAAAACCGCCCGCGATACCGAGACCTTAGCGCCTGCGGCTTCGTGTGCGGCTCTTGCTCTAATATAGATTGGGGTGTACACGACGATATTATCGTTATCGTAATCGTTCTGATTGTGCATTGGGCTGCGCCAGAATCGGCGCGGTGACGAACACGGCGCGCATACTACTTAACGTCCATTTTACTGTCAAGCTCTAAATGGATTTTGTAGTCGTCCCGACTCATCACGTAGTAGAGGGTTTCCACGCCGTTGACCATAGTCTTCCGGGCGAACTTCATTCCTAATTTCTCGATCACGCGAAAAGAAGCGCCGTTGGGCGGGTCGGCGCCGGCATAGATATGCGCCAGTTCGCGCTCCTCGAAACCGTAACGCCGCAACCGCCCCGGCGGCCTCAGTCGCAATCCCTTTCCCCCAATGCTCCGGCGCGACGCCATAAACCTATTACAACCTTAACTATATTGTTTGGTGTTACTCCTAAATCAAAACCTGCAACATTGGGACGCCGGTACAGTACCGCGCGAGTAAGCAAGCGGCTGATCGATGAGTCTGCCGCTTGCTTACGCGCGCGGCACTGTACCAATCTCGACTGTTCTGATTTAAATAAGCGCCAAAAAATTTAGTTAACGATGTACTATGGGTCACTTCGTGTCAGTGATGGCGCCTTCAAAGGCGCCGACTGAACCGGCCTGCCCGAACGCGGCTGAGCCGATGACGGCCACGATACACCCGAGGAGGAACAGACACTTGATGCGTCTCATGGCTAGTATCTCCTATTTTTATCCAGTTTATTCTGAGGTTGGTTATTAAGTTGTTCAGTTGAAGACTAAACAAAGCTACGATCAAAACGTCTAGCCATAGTGGAAACTATGGTCTGATGGCGACTTGAATGAAGACCATGAAACAATTCGAATGAGGACCAACTGCTCACCCCGAAAAAAATGGCGGTGAGGCTCTTTCGAACCTCACCGCGCCGAGGGCTTTGCTGGGATGAAAACTCAAAAGACCATGGAGGACTACACTGCTCAATTTCGTCCTGTTGTATTTAGGCCTGATAGTTTATGAATGCTGATCGCTGGATGGCGATCTATCGAACGCTAAAAAGATCAGCAATTTTGGCGCCGCGAATATTTATTTGCATACGCCTCGGCTTAGCCGCCTCGCTTCAAGCATTTAGCGTTGCGATCTTGTGTATATATTGGCGTGAAGTCTCGGAAACTATGGATTTTTATCCATTTTTTCGTATCAACCGGCTTGCGATTTCAGCTATACGCTCATACATGGGCGAAGACAAAGCAGCCTCGCCAAACCGATTGTACGAGCGTGCGTCACGCGCAATTTTGTCTATAATCCGTCCTGTCAAATATCGTTATCTCAGTAATTTTCTCGACCGCAGTCACTGGTCAACACGGCGGAGGCCCGGAGATGTTTGAACACGATCTCTTCATCAGCTACACGCACCTCGATAACGAACGTCTGCACGACTCGGATCAGGGGTGGATTGACCTGCTGAGCCAGAGGCTCGAGATCAGGCTGGCGCAGCTTTTAGGCGAAAAATCGAAAATCTGGCGCGACCCGAAGCTGTCAGGCAACGACGAGTTCGCCGACAAACTGCTGGTCGAACTCGCCGGCGCGGCGTCACTGGTCAGCGTCCTCTCGCCTCGTTACCTCAAATCAGAATGGTGTCGCAGAGAGCTCAGCGAATTTCACCTGCGCGCGTCGCAAAGCGGCGGAGCGACGATTGAGGGCAAATCGAGAATATTCAAAGTCATCAAGACTCCGATCAATCTCGATGAGCATCCCGAAGAGACGCAAAAATCGCTGGGCTACGAATTTTACGAGATTGATCCCGCCACGAAACGCTTCCGCGAATTCGGCTACGCTCTCAAACAGGACTATGACCAGAGGTATTGGAACAAGCTCGAAGACCTGGCGCAGGACATCAAAGATCTGATCGAGAAGATCAGGTCGCGGAGGGTTGACGCTCCGACATCAACGATTCAGCCCTCCGGTAAAACGATCTATCTGGCCGAGACGACTTCCGACCTGAGCGAACAGCGCGACCGAATCAGACGTGAGTTGCTGCTCAATGGTCACTGCGTGCGGCCGGACAGGCCTCTCTCGCACAACCGGCGGATTCGGGAGGAAGTGAATAGCTGTCTGGCCGAAAGCCAGCTTTCAGTTCACCTGATCGGAGCCGATTACGGAGTCGTGCCCGAAGGTGAATCGCTTTCCGTCGTCGAGCTTCAGTACGAGATGGCGCGTGAAGGCGCCGGCCACAACGGCTCATCGCAGATTCTGTGGATACCAAAAGACCTCGCCTCGTCCGACGAACGCCAGCAGAAGTTCATCAATCTCATCCTCAACAGCGACGCGGATCTGTCGAGCGACCGGCTGGAAGGACTGAAGGATTTCATTCACGCCAAATTGAATCCGCCGAAGACGCCGCCTGAGCATAAGTCGGCGACGAACGGCAATGGCGCCCACGATCCGAAGCTGGTTTATCTGATTTGCGATCAGCCCGATTACGAGACCGTAGCGCCGATTGAAGACTATCTTTTCCAATGCGGCTTTGAAGTCAGCTCGCTTGCCGGCGACGCCGACCTGCAGACGCACAGAGAGAATCTGCTGTTCTGCGACGCGGCGCTCGCCTTTTGCGGCGCTACGCACGACCGCTGGCTGGAGCTGAAAAAGATGGACCTCTTCAAACTTCGCGGCGAGCGCAAGAAGCCGATGCTGGCCAAAGCCTTCTACATCAGCGCGCCGCAAACCGCCGGCAAGGAGCGTTTCCGAATCCAGGACGCTCTGGTCATCAAAAACTACGGCGAATTTTATCCTGCTTCGCTGAACCCATTCATCGAACAGATCGAAAGAGCGAAAGGGACACAGCTATGATCCTCGAAAGCATTGAACGCCTGGCTGATATTGAAACGCCGCTGAATCCTTTTCCGGGATTGCGGCCATTCGAGTTTCACGAGAGCTATCTCTTCTTCGGGCGCGAGGGCCAGGGCAAGCGGCTGATCGAAAAACTCGGCGGCGCGCGTTTCCTGGCCGTCGTAGGCGCGTCCGGCTCCGGCAAATCATCGCTGGTGCGCGCGGGGCTGCTGCCCGATCTTTACAGCGGGATGATGAAAGGCGCAGGCTCGGCGTGGCGCGTGGCGCTGATGCGTCCGGGCAATGATCCGATAGGCAATCTGGCCAGAGCGCTCAATTCGCCCGACGCCTTCGGATCGGACGACGAAGAGAACCGCAACCTTCAGATCGCCATCACCACGGCCACGCTGCGTCGCGGCAACCTCGGCCTGGTCGAAGCAGTGCGACAGGCCGGGATGCCCGCGACCGAAAACCTGGTCGTCATCGCCGATCAGTTCGAGGAGTCGTTCAGAGTCGGGCATGGCGCGAAGAGCGATGAGTCGAACGAAGAAGAAGCCAACGACAAAGCAGCCTTCGTCAAACTGCTGCTGGAAGCCGCCGCCCAGCGCGAGCTGAACATTTACGTCGCGCTGACGATGCGTTCGGATTACCTGGGCGATTGCGCGCAGTTCCAGGACTTGCCCGAAGCCATCAACGAAGGCCAATACCTGATCCCGCGAATGACGCGCGAACAGCGCGGCCGAGCCGTCACCGGCCCTGTCGCCGTCGGCGGAGCCGAAATCACCCCACGTCTGGTCAACCGGCTGCTCAACGACGTAGGCGACAACCCGGACCAGTTGCCGATTCTGCAACACGCGCTGATGCGCGCCTGGGACAAGTGGAAGGAAGAGAATAACCCTGACGAGCCGATTGACCTGCGCCATTACGAAGCGATCGGCGGAATGGCCGACGCCCTCTCAATCCACGCCGACGAGGCGTTGGCGGAGGTCAGGCGAGAGGCGGGCGAACGCGGCGAAACAATCGCCGAAAAGATGTTCAAAGCCCTGACCGAAAAAGGCGCAGACAACCGCGAAACGCGCCGCCCGACCACAATCAGTGAAATCTGCGCCGTCGCCGAAGCGACCGGAAATGAAGTCATAGCGGTCATCGAGAAGTTCCGCGCGCCGGGCAGGTCGTTCCTGACGCCGCCAGTCGGAACGCCGCTCAATGCCGACTCACTGATTGACATCTCGCACGAAAGCCTGATCAGGGGTTGGGGCAAGTTGAAAAAATGGGTGGACGAAGAGGCGGAGTCGGCGCGCATCTATCGCCGTCTGGCCGAGACTGCGGCGCTGCACAGAGAAGGCAAAGAAGGCTGGCTGCGCGATCCGGCTTTGCAGATCACTCACGATTGGCGCGAGCGCCAGAAACCGAATGCGACCTGGGCGCGGAACTATCATCCCGCTTTCACGACGGCTGTAGAGTTCCTTGACCGTAGCCTGGCGGAGCGCGAAGCGGACTCCAGGGAGAAGGAACGACTGCGCAGGAAGGAGCTTCGACGCGCCCGCCTGTTTGTGGCGATCCTCACTGTGGCGCTCCTGGGCGCGATAGTCTCCGCTTTGTACGCCAACGAGAAGCGGAAGGAAGCTCTGGATCAGAAGGAACAGTTCCAGCAACAAAAAAGAATCGCCGAGCAGCGATCAAAAGAGGCTGACGTGGCCAGAGCCTCGGCGGAAGAAAAAGCGCTCATCGCCAGTGAAAAAGGACGGGAAGCCAAAGAAGCCAGTATCGCCGCGGATGAGCAGCGCCAGATAGCAGTTCAACAACAAAAGATTGTCGAAGAGCGGGAGAAGAACATACGCCAGTTGTTCTATGCGGCAAATATGAATCTTGTGCAGAAGGCGTATGAAGAGAAGAATTTTGCAAGAATGAACAGCCTGCTTAATGACCTTTTGCCCAAACCCAACCTGGAAGACTTGCGCGGTTTCGAATGGCGCTACTTTTGGCGCCTTTACCCATACAGAGAGCTGGCGACATTCAAAGACGATTCAAGACGTGTCACATCAGTGGCGTTTTCGCCCAACGGCAGAATGCTGGCTACGGCGGGGACTGGGACGGTAAAGCTGTTGGATACGGTTACGTATCAAGTGTTGGCGGCGCTCGAAGTAGATGGTGAACTATTCAATTCCTTAGCGTTTTCGCCTGATGGAAAAACTCTCGCCGCCAGGGGTCGCAACATTGTGAAGCTCTGGGATACAAACAGACTACGGGAGCCAGTAACACTCAAACTTCCCGGCCCTATTTACCCTTCTATCGCGTTTTCACCCGATAGCGACACGCTGGCTGTTGGGGGTGAAGAAAACGTGTTGTTGTTGGATACGCGCACGCGAGAAAAACCGCTCTCGCTCGAAGGCTCATTTCGTCAGGCGCGCGTGGCGTTTTCACCCGATGGCAAACTACTGGCTGTCTCCAGCGGGGAGACAGTGAAGCTATTGAACGCGCGCACACTGAGCGAAACGGGACAGTTCAATGCCAAACCGTTCGTCAATTCCCCTATGGCGTTTTCGCCCGACAGCAGGATTCTGGCTGTTGGGGATAACGCAAGCGTGAAACTGTGGGACACGGAAAAACAGCAGGAATTGAAGACATTGCAGGGGCATCATGATGGTGTCTTGTCCGTGGCGTTCTCGCCTGACAGCAAGACGCTGGCTACAGGAAGCGCTGATGCCACCGTGAAATTGTGGGACACAGTCACATGGCAGGAACTGGAAACAATCCGGGTAAACATCGGCTATGTCTTCTCAGTGGCGTTTTCACCCGATGGCAAGACACTGGCTACCGGGGGAGCTAACCATAGCGTGAAGCTGTGGGACATAGGTTGGCGACAGAATCAGACGCCGCTGGGAGGACAATCATGGGGCGTCGTCGCATCGGCGCTCTCGCCTGACGGCGGAACGCTGGCTGTTGGCAGCGGCAAAAACGTGGAGCTGTGGGAAACAAGCAGGCGGCAAAAGCTAAAGACTATTCCGACAGGCCATGCAGGAGACATAAAGGCTATAGCGTTTTCAGCCGACGGCAAAATGCTGGCTACAGGCAGTGACGACAAGACCGTGAAATTGTGGGACACGAAGACCTGGAATGAACTGGCGTCGCTCAGCGGGCTTGATCGAAACGCCTCTTCAATCAAATGTGTAGCCTTCTCGCCTGATGGCGGAACGCTGGCCGTCTGTAGTGAATATGGCAGCCTGAAGCTGTGGGATACGCGCGCCAGACAAGAACTGCCCGGGCTGAAGGGAGATTCGTCCTACGTTAAATTCGTGGCGTTTTCGCGCGATGGGAAAATGCTTGTCACCAGCAGTGGAACCTTGAAGCTGTGGGACGTGAAGACGCGACAGCTCTTGGCTACGCTCAAGGATCGGTCGTCTGGCGCCCCTGTGGCGCTTTCGCCTGACGGAAAAATGCTGGCCGTTGTGACTTTGGGACAGTCTGCTTCGAAGGAATTGGAATATTACATAGAGTTGTGGGACATCAACACGCGGCAGTTGGCGTTCACTTTGAAGGGGCACTCCGGATCAATCACGTCTGTTGCGTTTTCACCAGACGGGAGAACGCTGGCCACCGGCAGCTATGACGCGACTGTGAAATTGTGGGACACGCGCACTGGCCAGGAAATGGCTTCGCTCAAGGGGGATTTATCAATTGTCAGTTTCGTGGAGTTTTCGCGCGATTGCAAAATGCTCGCCGTTGTGAGTTTTAACGGCGCCGTAAGGTTGTGGCGCGCGGCGACCACGGATGAGGTGGCGCGGCAGAAGATCAAGTGAGGAATTTCCATTCGTGGGAGTAAGACCATCGCCTTCACAAACGAAGGCGCCTAGAGTGGTTTGCAATTGCGTATACGGGACGGCAAGCGGTACAGTACCGGAGGTCGCGCCACCGCTCCCGTACACGCAATTGCAAACCGCTCTAATACTACAACGAGAAATCAGCGATGTACCGTAGGTTGTCCAACCTGCGGAGCCCTTAGTTACTCCAATATCGGGGAAAACAAGCGCTTTTCGTAGATGCTTCTGGTTTCTCTCAATGTTCGGAGGACCGAGAACTCCGCAGGTTGGACAACCTACGGTACATTTCTCGTTGTAGTACTAACTGGCTTGGCGAAGGATTTTGCGAAGTGGTCAAAGCGGGAAGAAAAATGGCGATGACGCTCGAGCGCCATCGCCATTCGGTTTTGCTTCGGCCAGTTCGATTATGGAATGAGCTTTAGAAATCGCCCATTCCGCCGCCGGGCATGGCCGGGGCCCTCTTCTCCTCGGGAATCTCGGAGACCAGGGCCTCGGTCGTGAGCATCAGCGCGGCGATCGAAGCCGCGTTCTGCAGCGCCGTGCGCGCGACCTTCGCAGGGTCGATGACTCCGGCCTTGACCAGGTCCTCGAACTGCTCCGATTCGGCGTTGAAGCCCATGTTGTCGCTCTTCTCGGCCTTGACGCGTTCGACGATCACAGCGCCTTCGTGGCCGGCGTTCTCGGCGATCTTGCGCAGCGGCTCCTCGAGAGCGCGCTTGACGATGTTGACGCCGATCTGCTCGTCCTCGTCCTCGAGCTTGAGGCTGTCGAGAGCCTTCGCGGCGCGGACCAGCGTGACGCCGCCGCCCGGCACGATCCCCTCTTCGACCGCCGCGCGTGTGGCGTGCATGGCGTCCTCGACGCGAGCCTTCTTCTCTTTCAGCTCGGTCTCGGTCGCGGCGCCGACCTTGATCACGGCGACGCCTCCGACCAGCTTGGCCAGGCGCTCCTGCAATTTCTCGCGGTCGTAATCTGAAGTGGTCTCTTCGATCTGGCGGCGGATCGTGGCGACGCGGCCCTGGATGTCGGCGGCCTTGCCCGCTCCCTCGACGATCGTGGTGTTGTCCTTGTCAACGGTGATCTTCTTGGCCTTGCCCAGGTCTTCGAGCTTGACGTTCTCGAGCTTGATCCCCAGGTCTTCGCTGATCACCTTGCCGCCCGTCAGGATGGCGATGTCTTCGAGCATAGCCTTGCGGCGGTCGCCAAAGCCCGGCGCCTTGACGGCGCAGACTTGCAGCGTGCCGCGCAGCTTGTTGACGACCAGCGTCGCCAAAGCTTCCCCCTCGACATCTTCCGCCACGATCAGCAGCGGCTTGCCCAGCTTGGCTACCTGCTCGAGCAGCGGCAGCAGATCCTTCATCGAGCTGATCTTCTTCTCGTTAAGCAGGATCAGCGCGTTCTCGAGCGTCGCCTCCATGCGCTCGGGGTCGGTCACGAAATAGGCCGACAGATAGCCGCGGTCGAACTGCATACCTTCGACCACTTCGAGCAGCGTGTCCAGTGACTTCGACTCCTCGACGGTGATTACGCCGTCTTTGCCGACCTTCTTCATCGCTTCGGCGATGATCCCGCCGATGGTCTGATCGCCGTTGGCCGAGACCGTTCCGACCTGGGCGATGGCGTCGCCCTTGACCGGCTTGGACTGATCCTTGATCGCCTGGACGGCCCTCTCGACGGCCTTCTCGATGCCGCGCTTCAAGGCCATCGGGTTGGCGCCGGCGGCCACAGTCTTGACGCCCTCTTTGAAAATCTGGCGGGCCAGGACGGTCGCCGTGGTCGTGCCGTCGCCGGCCACGTCCGAGGTCTTCGACGCCACCTCGCGCACCATCTGCGCGCCCATGTTCTCGAGTGGCTCTTTCAACTCGATCTCCTTGGCCACGGTCACGCCGTCCTTGGTGATCGTCGGCGAGCCGAATTTCTTATCGATGACCACGTTGCGCCCTTTGGGCCCGAGCGTGATCGCGACCGCGTCGGCCAGTTGATTGACGCCGCGCAGGATCGCCTGACGTGAATCTTCTCCGTGAATAACTTGCTTAGCCATAACTTCTTATATTCCTCCCGAATGTTTACGCTTACTTCGCGCCTTTGCCTTTGGCCGTGGTCTCGACCACGCCGAGGACGTCGTCCTCGCGCAGGATCAGGTACTCCTCGCCGTCGAGCTTGATCTCGGTGCCGGCGTACTTGCCGAACAGAATGCGGTCGCCGGCTTTGAGGTCGATCGCGATGCGCTGCCCGGTGTCGAGCAGTTTGCCGTTGCCTACCGCCAGAACCTCCCCTTCCTGCGGCTTCTCTTTCGCCGTGTCAGGAATGTATAAACCGCCACGCATCTGCTCCTGCTCCTCCATCCGGCGCACGATGATGCGGTCGTTCAGTGGACGAATACTTACTGCCATCGAAAAACTCCTTTCACTGTTTGGTTGTGATTGATGTTTTGGCCTATCCCAAACACAGACGGATTTTCTTGAGTCTCTAATACTCAAGTTTTATAGCCAACCATATATCAAGCTGTTTGGTATTAGCACTCTCCGCTTGGGAGCGCTAAGTATATGAATCGGCTGTGGCCCTGTCAACAACCAGACTAAAAAATTGAGGATTGAGGGTCGAGAATAGAGGATTGAAGATCGAGGATCGAGGGTCGAGGATCGAGGATCGAAGATAGAGGATTGAAGATCGAGGATCGAAGATCTGGAATCGCAGTATTGTGCGTAAGGCGATTCTCGATCTTCGATCCTCTATCCTCGATCTTCTATCCTCTTCGTTTCGGCTGCGTGCGTTTGTGTCTATTCTTGTGCCCGTTCCCATTCCCGTTAACACCATTGGCGTATTCAAGCATGCGTTTGCTGAGGGTGTTGCGGTGAATGCCCAGAGCTTCGGCGGCCTTGGAAAGATTGTTGTTATGGCGGCTGAGAACTTTAAGAATGAAGTTCTTTTCAAACTCCTTCACGGCCTCGTCAAAGAGAATACCGCGAGTGATCATCTGGTCGATAATCGATTCAAGTTCCATTTTCATAGGCTTCCTCCTTTGATTGCGGATTGCGGATTGCGGATTGCGGATTTTTTGAATCTCAATCGACAATCTGAAATCGCAAAATGCGGAGAACGCAATTGTAGAAGTCCTTCAATCCACAATCCGCAATCCGCAATCCGCAATTGAAAGATCGTGGCCGGTGAGCAGGCGATATGCTTCGAGATACTTCTCGCTGGTTATCCTCGTAACTTCAGGGGGAAGCGGGGGCGCGGGAGGTCGTTTGTCCCAATCGAGTGTCTCAAGGTAATCGCGCACAAATTGCTTATCGAAAGACGGCTGCGGTCTTCCAGGGGCGTAGGCGTCTCGCGGCCAGAATCTGGATGAATCCGGGGTCAACACTTCATCCACGAGGGTCAATTGTCCATTTATCAATCCGAACTCAAACTTGGTGTCGCAAACAATGACGCCGCGCGTCTCGGCGTATCGCGCGGCCTCGGCGTAAATCTTCAAGCTGATCGCTTCGAGCCGCCCGGTCATGTCTACGCCGAGGGACCGGGCCATCTCATCAATGGTGACATTGACGTCATGTCCTTCTTCGGCCTTGGTCGCCGGGGTGAAGATCGGACGTGGCAGCTCGGCCGACTCGACCAAGCCTTCGGGCAGACGGTGGCCGCAGATCGCTCCCGTCCGCCTATAGTCCTTCCAGCCCGATCCCGCCAGATAGCCGCGGACGACGCATTCAAAGGGAATCACTTCGGCGCGGCGCACGAGCATCGAACGCCCGGCGAGCAGCGCTCTCGATTCGTTCGACATCGACTTCAATAGTTCCGCCGGAAACTCGTTCAGGTCGGCCGCGATCATATGATTCGGCACGAGCGTCGAGAAACGGTCAAACCAGAATCTGGAGAGTTGAGTGAGCGCCCGGCCCTTATGCGGAATGGCGTTCGGTAGCACGCAGTCGAAGGCCGAGATGCGGTCGGTCGCGACGATCAACAGACGGTCATCGTCAATGTCATAGATGTCGCGCGCCTTGCCGCTCCGCAAAAAACGCAATTCCGGTATCCGCTCGTCCCCGAGATCTTGCGAAAGCGTATTCGTCGTGATGTTCGATGAGGACACTGGCGCTTCTCTCTCAGAATCAGTACCGCGAGCGGTATTTGTACTTGTAGGCTTTCGTCGTCACTATCGCAGATACGAACTTCGGCTTTCGGAGTTACGAAAAATCATCTCTACGTAATCTAACTGAGCATCGAAGAGCAGGACGCCGAAGAGTAGCGCCCTTCATCTCCACCCAAGCCATACGGCCGTGGTGGAGTATTCCCGGCGCGGGAAGATAAATCATGATCACAGCACACAGGGTTGCAGGGATTCCAATTGATTTTGTGATTGCCGAGCGCAGATCTGATCCGGTCAGCGCGTGGGGTCTGGCATTATTTTCGTGAGCGGCGTCTTTGTCAAGTCACTACGGGTTTCCAGCTTTCCCCTTCTTGCCTCTCCTGGAAGAATCGTCAATCGTCTGGGGTTTAGTTTCGACCGGAGGTTTGAGTATCCTCGGCTGCTCCTGACGCGAGGGTTCGACCCGCTCTTCGCGCATGGGCGGCGCCGGTTTGATAAGCGTCGCCGGCGCTTTATCGCGAGTCAAAGGTCTGCCCGCAAGAGGGTCGAGGTTCGGCGCCTCGTCTAAAGAACCAGGCAGAATGTCGCCCTCTTGGGCGGCGATGCGCGCGAGTTCTTTGGCGTGCTCACGCGCGCGGTTCGCCTGAACAATTCTGAGGTCATCGGGCAGCTCGGGGATCTTCCCGAATTTGTCCTTCGGCTTGTACTTCAGGTAATTCTGCATGAAGTCGATCCAGAAAGGCAGCGCCGCCGAGGCGCCCGACTCACCTTTACCGAGCGGCTTCTTTCTGTCGCTGTACCCGATCCAAACTCCGCAGACGACCTTCGGCGTGTAGCCGATGAACCACGCGTCGGTGAACTCGTTGACCGTTCCAGTCTTTCCCGCCAGTTCGTGACCGATCGAGTTGGCCGCAGCCGCCGTTCCGTACTGCACCGCGCCGCGCATCATATCGACCATCTGCGCGGCCACATAATCGGAGAGGACCTTGTTGGACTTGGGCGGTGGCTGTTCCAGCACTCTGCCGTCGCGATCGACCACCTTACGGATGCGGACCGGCTCGACGCGCACGCCGCCGTTCGGGAAGGTCGAATAGGCCGAAACCATATTCAGCAGCGGCTCTTCGGTCGCCCCCAGCGCCGAAGGCAGGAACGGCGCCATCGGATTGGGCAGCCCCAACCGCTTGACCAGGTTGGCGGCGTTTTGCACACCGACCTCGTCCAGCACGCGCACCGCCGGGATGTTGCGCGACAGGGCAAGCGCCTTTCGCAAAGGTATCGGCCCCATGAAGTCATCGTCGTAATTGTGCGGCGTCCAATTGCCGCGCTGGAACGGCGAGTCGTCGACAATGTCGTCGGGTCTGAGGCCCTGCTCTATCGCCGTCGCGTAAATGAAAGGCTTGAAGGCCGACCCTGTCTGGCGGTTGGCCTGCGTCGCGTGGTTGAACTTGCTGGTGGCGAAGTTGTAACCGCCGACCATGGCCTTGATCTCGCCGGTCTTCGCATCCAGCAGCAACAGCGCGGCCTGAACGTCCGGCTCGGGGTCGAGCGTGACCGACAAAACCCTCTTCGCCCGGTCTACAGACTCGATCTTGAACTGCGCCAGGTCGCCGCGTTTGAAAAGCTTCGAGGGCGGCCTGTCCAGCGCTTCAGTATGCTCGGCCGTGATGAATGCCGAATACGACCCGAAGGACACCTGCGCGCCGCGTTCGTTCACTTCCCTGATCATGCCGGTCATCATATCGCCGGCTTCCGGCACTGCGATCCATGAAGGGTCGCGATAATCTTCGACCGAGACGCCTTCTTTTTCTACAACGTTGTCGAATTTGACTCTCCAACCGTGGCGGCGCTCGTACATCCTGGCGCCTTTGCGGACGGCGTCTACGGCCCACTTCTGCGCCTGCGCGTCGATCGTCGTGTAAACGCTCAGCCCTGCCTTGTAGATGTTAATCGCGTCTTGATCATGGTTTTCGACCATGATGCGCTGCAACTCCTGACGCACTTCTTCGACGAAGTAGGCGTAAATCGAACGGTCGTTCTTGCCGCGCTGGTCGGCCACCTGTGTGCCGAGCGGCTTGGCTTTAGCCGTGTCCGCCTCTTCCTCCGAGACGAATCCGGCGTCGGCCATTGATTGCAGCACCAGGTTGCGGCGATCTTTGGCGGCCTTCGGATTATTGATCGGCGAGAACTGCTGCGGCCCTTTGGGCAGAGCCGCCAGCAGCGCGTATTGCTCCAGGGTCAGGTCTTTGAGATGTTTGGAGAAATAGTAATTGGCCGCGGCCTCGAACCCGTACGCGCCTCCGCCCAGAAAAATCTGGTTGCAGTAGAGCGTTATGATCTGTTCTTTCGTGTAGACGCGCTCTATCTGCAAGGCATAGAGCGCCTCTTTTAGCTTGCGCGTCGGAGTCCTTTGAGTCCTCTCGCTGGTCAGGAAAAGGCCGCGCGCGAGTTGCTGCGTCAGCGTCGAGGTGCCACGGGCGGGCCGGTTATGCAAGACGCTCTCCAGCACCGCGCCGACCGTCCGCACCGGGTCGATGCCGAGGTGCTCGTAAAAACGCGTGTCTTCGATGGCCAGGATCGCCTGTTTCATCCGCTCGGGAATCTCCTTGTATTCGAGCGGGAAGCGCCGTTCGAGCGCCAGTTCGCCGATCGGAGTCTTGCCGTCGTCCGCGTATACGATCGTGACTTCGTTGGGCTTGTAATTGGCCAGCCCGTCCACGTCGTCCGCGTAATTTGAAAGGCTCATCTGATAAGTGAACACCAGACCCGTCATCCCGCCGGCGATCAGTGCCAGACACACCAACGCCCCGGTCGTAGCGACGCGGAAGAAGTCTTCCAACCTCGCCAGCTTTTCTGTTAGTTTATCGGGCAACGCCGTTAAGGGGGACTTTTTGTCAGAGCCATTTGGCTCGTGATCCGGAGTCAAGAAGTAGTTGTCGGCCATAGCGCGCCAATTATACCAAAAGATCCGTAAGACCCATAAGACCCATGAGGGGAGATGACATGAAACACATTTTTTTATCACCGCTCCAGAATTTGCCACAGAGACACAGAGGCGCAGAGAAAATAGGGAGAAAAAAGGCGTATCTCTTAACCTTTTTGGCCGTGGCTCTGTGGCTCTGTGGCTCCGTGGCGCATGTGATCGCGCAAGAGGCGCAACCAAAACAGACCGCGAAGCAAACCAGGTCCGGCCAGCCGAAATCCGCCGTCGCCGAAATCCGCGCCGTGCTCGACGCTCAAGTAGCCGCCTGGAACGCCGGCAAGCTGGAAGAGTTCATGGACGGATACTGGCGCTCGCCCGATCTTACGTTTTTCTCGGGGGGCCGCAAAATGTCGGGCTGGGACGCGACCATCGAACGCTACCGCAAAACCTATCAGGCCGAAGGCAGGGAGATGGGCAAACTGGTCTTCTCCGATCTCGACATTCAACAACTGGGGCCTAACGCGGCGGTCGTGCGCGGGCGATGGGAATTGACGATGTCCGACGGAAAGAAACCCGGCGGGCTTTACACGCTCATCTTCCGCCGGTTCAAAGAGGGATGGAAGATCGTCCACGATCACACCTCGTCGAATTAACTCCGGTCTGGAGTTGAGCAAAAAGAACCACGGGGAACACGGGCAGGGCGCACGCTTTATTGTTTACTTTCTTGCATCCTTGTTGAACTATACTCTTTTCCCCGTAAGAGTAGTCGGAGAAACAAGCCGCATTTATATTCATCGTCACAAACGTCAACTTCATCAATGATGTACGTCCATCCTCCATTTGTAAAAGTCCAAGTCCACCCGCCAGCAGAGCCTTGCGATTCCTGATTACCATTGTAAAGAATCAGATCTGGCTTGTCTGCTATTGCATGTCCCTTGCTCCAAGAGACGTACCTAAGCCCTTTGGCAGTACGATCAATGCGGACCAGCAAGTTGTTGGACCTACACACTAGAACATTTTCAATCCAATCGCGGATGCTTGGATGCGATTGTGCTTTGATACTCTCTGTGAGCTTGACTCGAAGCTCGATCTCCTGGGCGGACTCGTAGTTGACAGTCATTATTTTCCCAGTGTAGTCAATCCATAACTCGCCCGAAAAGGGTCCACCGACCAAACCGAAACCTCGGCGTTCGAATATATAGGAATCAGCGTACTGGCGAAGCAGTTGTTTGAATTTCGTGTCGAAAATCGTCGGGTAATAAGCCACAAATTGCTCACTCGTAGCAATATCAGGGAGCGGATTGGGCCTTCGAAGAGGATAAGCAATCAACTCGGACAGCGCTTTCGCGTCATCCTGGTTGACAAGATTGACGATTTGTCGATACCTCTGCTTGATTGATTTCGGGACACCGTCCTGCAAACGATGCGACGAAAAGAACAATGCAATTATGGAAAAGAGGATAAGCTTCATGGCCGAATCGTGAATTGAGTGTGCGCCCTACAGCGGTTTGCATTTGCATGTTCAGGTTAACATTGAACGACGCTGTTTACAATCGCTTCTGGAGGGACCCGAGAATTGATCACCGCAAGCTCGCGGACGGCGCTCCCCTTCAGGCCGTCGAGATCTCTCGAACCGTTCATTGTCAAACAGAGCACTGTATGCAATCGCCCGTTGTCGAGAAGGCTCGGTAGGGACGACACGTTAGCAATCGCGTCGAGTTCAACGACGCGCAGAGCGTGTAGGTCGGTCAGCGGTCGAAGATCGCTAAGCCGTCTCAGTCGGAGCGCGGTGAAACTTTCGACTCGGGCCAGCTTTTCCAGACCGGCCAAGCTCTCGACGCTCCCAAATCCGAGGTCCACAGACCTTAGATTGGGAAGCGCCGAAAAAATGGCGACGCGGTCCTGCGTACCTCCGGTCAAGGAAAGTTCCTCCAAGCCGTGGAGTCTGGTAAGTGGAGCGAGATCCAAACCTGACCACGCTGACGAAAAACTGGTCAAGTGCGGATCGGACGCGCGCCGATGCTCGTCTTCGCTCAGACCCGCAGGAATCTTGAGTAACGTAACAGTTTTCATAATCAACGGGCCGCGTAACGCCCGAGTTCAACTAAAATCCATGAAAGCTGTTATGCGCGCTCGTCAAATATCCAGGACGGATAGAGGATCCCGGCCTTTTGAGTCGCTTCATCCAAACTCAAAGTAATTTCCGATGAATGCTTCAACCGAACTGACGTCAGGCTTGCGTGCGCCCGCGCGTACTTCCACGCCGATACCCGAGCGCGCAATGTCGGCGCGTGTCCCCGCAATTATCTTGCCTTCTTTGATCCACTCATCAACGGGAGCCGACCCACTGATCAAGATGTCGAACGGTTCGCCGGCGTTGGCGCGTCGCACAAACCCGGCAGGCAGATCGATAGAGATAGCTAGCTTGTAGCCCGTCGTGCGCTCGAATTGAGGGCCGACCTCGGCGAGCACAGTCGCGATCGCCCTTGCGGTCCAGACTTTGATCTCGGGGGCATTTGCGGAGCCTGCTTGGCCAAGAAACAAAACTATAAACCCGAGTCCGGTTATCGCAGAAATCGCCCGATTCATCTTCATTTGACCTCCGCTTGGAGAAGGACGCCTGGTCGCCTTAGCGCAGCAACGCTGTCGAATTGCATGTTGCGGCGCCAAAGCGATCTAAGAATGAGTTAGCCGGGCCGCCGCCTTTCCGCTATTGCTGACCTGAAAGCGGCGGCTCCGGTCGGACGCGCGGTTAGGCAATTGAACTGAGGCCTTACACTAATGTCTGATCAGGCCACGGGTGTGTCATCTTTCCTTGGCGGATGCGCGGCTTCTGCTCTCGTATCCCGAAAATACGCCGACACTCGCGGGCGATAGAGAAAATATGCGATGACCGCAAACAGCAAACTGTGCATTATCAACTCAAACATCGAGTGAAATGCGCTGAGGATGACGTGGTATGCGATCCAAATGAGCAAAAACCAGCGCGCCCAGTCGCTGCCGCGGAGCAGAAACACTCCGCCAAGTATCGCAAGAAGACGGACGAGTAGGACCCAGACAACGCCATAGTCCAAAGGACGCCGCGCCTTGAACTCGGCGCCGTGGTATGCAAGTCCGACGACTCCAGCTACTACGAATATACAACCGATGGCCGTGACTGAACGTGGACGTTTGTTCATTGTAGGTGTCGCTCGATTTCTGAATATTTGCGGTCGCGTCGGCCCAATGACCGTGTTCACCGAGCCGCCGTGTAGCCTCGGCTTTTAGTATGACAATGGCGCGGCGACTCCGGCGCAATGGATGTACTTGGCTTGACTTGTAGTCCTCAGATAAGTGTTAGGCATTCTTTCTCAATATGCGCTTGCTAAATCAGGCCAAGCAACATTGGGACACCGGTACAGTACCGCGCGCGTAAGCAAGCGGCCGACCAGTGGGACGGCCGCTTGCTTACGCGCGCGGTACTGTACCGGTCTTGCGTGGCTCGATTTAGTTGATCCAACGATTTTCCGAGTCTTCAAATCCAAGCATCCCGCTTGCCGCATCTCTTATTGCTTTGGCGCGCTCAACAGACTTCAATTCTTCCTCTGTCGCCATTCGCGTTGTAAAGCCTATAAATCCTCCTGCCGCATTTAAACCGATAATGCGAATCATTCCATCAACCCTGGGTGGGTGAATGTATGCATTGTTTTTATCACACGGCCCACAGAGGTAATAATCGTGCTGAGTTACACAACTCGCTCTCAGCGTGTTTGTCCGCCCGCAAGAAGCGCAGACGACTGTGGCTTTAGGCTGTCGTGCTTTTTTGCATTGATTACACGTCCAAGCAGATTTGCGTTCAGCATATGGATGAAAGCGTTTTTGTTTGCCACAAAGTTTACATTGTATAGGAGTTTTCATGCCTTTTATTTGCTGCCTCAACTGTCCTGAAAGACGCCAAGATGCCTAACGACCGTGTTCATCGGGCCGCCGTCAGTTTTAGATACTTACCCATTGAGTTTCGCCGATAGTTGAATATGTTGGCCGCGGGGTAACCTGGATGACAGCAAGTACGTGAGCCTTATCCGGCACGGGCCGAAGAAGCCGATCTGCCGAGACACTCAGCCTGCTAATAAGGTTGTCATCTTCAAGTAGGCAATAAAATGGTGACTCATGTTCTGATGCAAAGTCCCCTTTGGGAAGTTCATCAACGACCTTAGGCATACGTAGCGCATCGAGAAGCGTTTTCATTCGGTTGTCGAGGTCACCGCCTTGCGTGATCGTTCTCCCCGGTTCTTCCGGAGTGAGAAGTGTGATATCGATCTCTGCCACATGCCTCAACCGCTCGGTGATGATGGGCACAAATGTGAAGCCACTCAAGTCGTGGAGGGTGGCACGCTCGTGCCTCGCCGCAACCAGACGCTGAAAGGGTTGAAGCGGCGGACGAGCGCACAACTCCTTCAGTTGAGCGTGAATCGCGCGCCGTATGCGTTGCTTGTCCGACGGCCCCCGGTTTGACTTAAGGGGCCCTTCATAGATTAGGCGGAATTGCATACCTGTTCCTGACGGCTAACTAGAATTATGCGGATGGTGCTAGGGTCTAGTATTGGACACAAGTATCCAATACTAAACACTAGTGTCCGATACTAGACACCCGCGGGTGTCTACTATCGGACACCTGATGATGTCTAATATCAGCCACCTCCAGCTCACGATCCGTTTCTTGAGACCAAGCGCCACTGCCTGGTCATAGTGAATTTCCCAGACTCGTTTTGCGGAATTCCATCTGCCGCCCGCCTTTTTGACATAACGCTGCAATTCGGTTTCCTGGAAATTAACTCGCAACCCGATGATGGCTGGCTTTTCAGGTAGAGACCATCTGGATTCTTCAACAATGGCTTCGACTGAAATGATAGCCATCCAGGCCTGGGACGGCGGAGAGTATAATCTCGCGCCATGGTTAGCGCAATCAATCATCGGCCTTCCCGTCACTCGGCGGACAATCCTCCACTACCCAACGCGCAGTCTTGCGCCTATCGAAGAGCCGCCATATCATTCGACTGGTTTTATCGTCAGGGATCATCGAGCTTAACCACACTCCTGGAGAAAATGAATGATCAAGCTGAAAGTGAATGGCGTCAGCCGTGAATTCGACGGCGAGCCTGATATGCCATTGTTGTGGTACCTGCGCGACGAGTTGCGGTTGACGGGTACGAAGTACGGCTGCGGCGAGGGGCTGTGCGGCGCCTGCACGGTTCACGTGAACGGCGCCGCCGCGCGCAGTTGCCAACTCCCGATGCAGAGCGTGGCCGGGAAGGCGGTCGTGACCATCGAAGGCCTGAGCGCGAAGGCCGATCACCCCGTTCAACAGGCCTGGCGGCAGACCAACGTACCGCAGTGCGGCTATTGCCAGAGCGGGCAGATCATGCAGGCCGCCGCGCTGCTCAAACAGAAGCCCAGACCGACCGACGCCGACATCGACTCGGCGATGAAAGGAAACATCTGTCGCTGCGGAACATATCAACGCATCCGCGAGGCGATCAAGACGGCGGCCAACAAGACTACCGCGAGCAGACCGGCTCCAAATAAACCGGCCGCGGCCAAAGCGACTGCGGAGGTGAAGAAATGAACAGAATCGAACTGGTCACTCGTCGAACATTTTTAGGAGGCATGTTCTCCGCCGGCGCGTTTGTGCTCGGCGCCCGTCTCTTGCCTGCTGAAGCCCTGGCTTCGACCGACGCCGGTAAAGCCGCCTGGAATCCGAGCGTCTATCTGGGTATCGAAACAGACGGCTCGGTCATCATCGTCGCGCACCGCTCGGAGATGGGCACGGGCATTCGCAGCGTGCTCCCCTCGGTGCTGGCCGACGAGCTTGACGCCGACTGGGCGCGCGTGAAGATCGAACAGGCCATCGGGGACAAGAAATACGGCGATCAGAACACGGACGGCTCTTGCTCGATCCGCAATTTTTACGACGCAATGCGCGAAGCGGGAGCGAGCGCTCGAACGATGTTGGAGAGCGCGGCGGCGGCGCAGTGGGGCGTTCCCGTCTCCGAATGCAAGGCTCAAAATCATCAGGTCGTTCACGCGGGCAGCGGGCGGAAGCTGGGCTACGGCGAGCTGGCGGCGTCGGCGGCCAAACAGCCCGTGCCGAAAAAAGAAGAACTGAAGTTCAAATCACCGTCGGAGTATCGCTACATCGGCAAAGACACGCCGACCGTAGACCGCGACGACATCTGCGCGGGCCGGGGGACCTTCGGCATCGATGCGACGATGCCGGGCATGGTCTACGCTTCGATCGCGCGGTCGCCGGTCCTCGGCGGCAAGCTGAGAGGCTACGACGATCAGGAGGCGCGCAAAGTTCGCGGCGTGCAGAAGGTCGTGGAACTTCCCGGATTCAAACCTCCGCACGGATTCCAGGCTCTGGGCGGAGTGGCGGTGATCGCCGACAACACCTGGGCCGCGATGAAGGGCCGCGAGAAACTCAAACTGGATTGGGAAGCTGGCGAGAACGCGAGCTATGACTCGGCGGCTTACAAACAATCGCTGCTCGAAACCGTCCGCAAACCGCAGAAGGTCGTGCGGAACGTCGGCGACGTTGACGCCGAATTCGCCAAGGGCGGAAAGATTCACGAGGCCGAATATTACGTCCCACACCTGGCGCATGCGCCGATGGAACCGCCGGCGGCGGTCGCCGAATTCAAGGACGGCAAGGCGCTCATCTACGCAGCCACCCAGAATCCGCAGGCCGTACAGGACACGGTCGCGGCCGCCCTCGGCATCGACAAGAATAATGTCGAATGTCATGTGACGTTGCTCGGCGGAGGCTTCGGACGCAAATCGAAACCCGATTACGTCGCCGAAGCCGCGCTGCTCTCGCGTGAGGTCGGCAAACCGGTCAAAGTGACCTGGAGCCGCGAGGACGACATCCGCTACGACTATTACCACGCGGTCGCGGCGATGTATATGAAGGCCGCCGTGGACGACAAAGGCCGCCCGACGGCGTGGCTGCAGCGCAGCGCGTTTCCGTCCATCGGCTCGACCTTAGCCGGCCCGTCGATGCTCTACGGACAGGGCTTCGAGCTGGGGATGGGGTGGACCAACGTGCCGTTCGACATCCCGAACCATCGCGCCGAGAACGGCCCTGCAAAACCTCAGGTCCGCATCGGCTGGCTGCGTTCGGTGGCTAACATCTACCATGCCTTCGCCGTGCATTCCTTCGTTGACGAACTGGCGCAGTTGGCGAAGCGCGATTCGGTCGAATACCTGCTCGAAGTCTTGGGGCAGTCGCGCAAGATCGACGTCGGGCAGCGCCCAGCAGAGGCCGGGAAGTTTCCGTTGGAGACCGGCCGGTTGCGGCGGGTGATCGAACTTGCGGCGGAACGTTCCGGCTGGGCCAAGAAGAAACCGACCGAGGGACGCGGTCTGGGCATCGCTGCGCATTGGAGCTTCCTGAGTTACGTCGCCGCAGTCGTCGAAGTGGAAGTGGGCGCGGGCGGAAAGATTCGCATCCCCCGCGTGGACATCGCGGCGGACGTGGGCAGAGTGATCAACCCCGACCGCGTGAAGTCTCAGTTCGAGGGCGCGTCGGTATTCGGCGCCGGCATTGCGCTGATGGGCGAAATCACGGCCGCGGGCGGCGCGATCCAGCAATCCAACTTCCACGATTACCCGGTCGCGCGGATCAACGAGGCCCCGATTGAAACGCGCGTACACTTGATAGAAAGCGACGCGCCGCCCGCCGGAGTCGGCGAGCCGGGAGTCCCGCCGATGCTGCCGGCGATCTGCAATGCCGTTTTTGCGGCCACGGGCAAACGCATCCGCGATCTGCCGCTTAGAAAACATAAAATCTGAGGGGCGGTTCATGTCGCCGACTACGGCCTGAAACAATGAAAATCGCCCCTGGGTGCGCGTCGCTTCCAGCGCACAGTAGTAGGAAAAGACTCATTGAAAGCCGGCAGCGGGCCTGGGGCCAGATGCGCGCGATTGCAAGCGATATTCAATAGGCGCAGGTGAGGCGCCTCCCGGAGTGTCTAACTCCGATCAATACGTCTTTTCCCGCTACTGCGCGCTGGAAGCGACGCGTACCCAGGGATATGATCGGCGCATTGACACTATTTCAGACCATATAGTAGGTTCATGTTCAGCTCAATAATTTCGCAAACACCCATGAGGTTTCGCTCAACAAGGAGAAGCGTAAAAACTGCGTAATTTAAAAATCACATTGCCGGAGCGCGGGCTTGAAGCGTTGTTCGGCCCGCATGACCAGAACATCAAATATCTGGAATCGCTGCTCAGCGTGAGAATGGGGGGCCGGGGCGCCGAACTGATAGTCGAAGGCGACGAGGCCGACGTCGCCATCGTCGAGCGCATCCTGAAAGATTACGGGAAACTCTTCAACGAAGGCCGCACGCCCTCTGCCAGCGAGTTGCGCGACGCGTTCAAACAGATCGCCGACGACCGCACTTCGTCTCTGCGAGAAGCGCTGGAGGGGCAGAAGCGGATCAACCCGTCCGGTCGTAAACAGGTCACCGCGCGCGGCCCCAATCAGAAACTTTACCTCGAAGCGATTGAAAAGTACGACATCGTTTTCGGAATAGGTCCCGCCGGAACCGGCAAAACATTTTTGGCCGTGGCGATGGCCGTGCAATATCTGATGTCGAAGCGAGTCAATCGCATCGTCCTTGCGCGCCCGGCGGTCGAGGCCGGCGAAAAGCTCGGATTCTTGCCGGGAGACTTGCAAGACAAAGTCGATCCTTATCTGCGCCCGCTTTACGACGCGCTCTTCGATCTGGTCGATTACGAGCGCGTGACCAAATTCATTGAAAAGCGCGTGATCGAGGTCGCGCCGCTGGCATTCATGCGGGGACGTACGTTGGGGGATGCGTTTGTCATTCTCGACGAGGCGCAGAACACGACATCCGAGCAGATGAAGATGTTTCTGACGCGCATCGGCTTCGGGTCTAAGGCCGTAATCACCGGCGACGTGACGCAGATCGACCTGCCTTCGGGTCGCAAGTCGGGCCTGGTGGAAGCGCAGCGCGTCGTCAGCGGCATCGAAGGAATATCTTTCATCCACTTCGACGAGCGCGACGTCGTCCGCCATCAACTGGTGCAAATGATCATCAAGGCTTACGATGAGCACAACAAGAAGATCAACCTCTAGCCGGGTAGAGATCATCAACCGCCAGCGATTGCGCGAGATTGACAGAGGTCGGGCCGCCGCATTGTCGAGAGCCGTGCTCGATCGCGTCGGCCGCACGGACGCCGTTTTGACCGTCACGTTCATACGCGACCGCGCCATGCGCCGGCTGAACCGCGATTACCGCGGGATTGACGGGCCGACAGACGTCCTCTCGTTCGCTTATCATGAAGGAGAAGAAGCGCCGGCCGGCGATGAGGCGAGTCACATCGGAGACGTCGTGATTTCGGTCGAGACCGCCGGACGCTACGCGCGCGAACTGGGCCTGAGCTTCGACCGCGAGATCGAGCTTTTGGTGATTCACGGCGCGCTTCATCTGGCCGGTTACGACCACGAGACGGACAACGGCGAGATGAATAGGTTGGAAAGAAAGTTGAGAAAAGAATTACTTAAATAAATCTGGTGGTTGGCGCCTGGGAGCGCAGGCAGGGATGCCTGCGCTCCCAGGCGCCAACCACCAGGCGCTAATAATTATGGAATCCGAAATAGCCTTGACCAGCATCTTTATTTTGGTGCTGGTCGTTACCGCCACCGCAAAAAGCGCCCTCGATGAACTCAGCGACGTCGGCTTGCGACTGCTGGCCAGCGAAGGAAACGGGTCGCGTCACACCGAATTCTGGCGTTCGATCGTCGTCCACTACCAGCAATTTCGCTTCACGCTCACGTTCGGCATTCATGTTTCGATCGCTTCGATCGCGATCTTGATCAGTTCGATATCGAATCAGCTCTACCCCCAGCATTTCCTGGCGGTGTCCTTCGCCGGAATGATCCTGACGGTCATCCTGTTCCGGCAGATATTGCCGATGATCGCCACCCAGAACGACCCGGCGCGTACTCTGCTCAAGCTCCGATTCCCGCTGCAACTGCTGTGGCCCGTGCTCGGTTTCGTCGCGAACCTCATCTACGGCGCGCTTCGGAGCAAGCAGCGAGAGTCCGAAGTCCCCTCTCCAGCCGAGGCCAAGGAGGAGGGCGGCGAAAACATCGAGCTGCAGGCGCTGCTCGACGTGGGCGAAGAAGAGGGCATCATCGAGGAGAATGAAGGCGAGCTGATTCAATCGGTCATCCGCTTCAGCGACCGCACCGCCGGGGAGGTGATGACGCCTCGCCCGAACATCGTCGCCGTCGAGGCCGGCGCGACGCTCGAAGCCGTGCGCGACCTGATGATCGAGTCGAAATATTCGCGGCTGCCCGTTTACAGCGGCCAGATGGACAACATCGAGGGCGTGATCTACGTGCGCGACCTGCTGAAATACTGGCAGCTCGGCGAAACGGACCGCCGCTGCGTCGACATCGCCCGCTCGACTTACTTCGTGCCCGAAACCAAGCCTATCGACGAGCTGCTGCCCGAGATGCAGAAGGCCAAGACGCCGATGGCCATCGTCATCAATGAATACGGCGGGCTGGCCGGCCTGGTCACCATCGAAGACCTGGTCGAGGAGATCGTCGGGGAGATCGAGGACGAGGACGAGCCGGAGACGGGCGCCGACGAGGCCGACATCGTCGAGGAGGCCGAAGGCGTCGTCGCGCGCGGCCACGTGGAGGTCGGCAAAATCGAGCGCAGGTTCGACGTCGAGCTGGCCGCCGACGATTTCACCACGGTCGCCGGACTGGTCATCAACGAGCTCGGCCACCTGCCCGCGGTCGGCGAAGAGATAACCTTCCGCGGATTGCGCTTCAAAGTGGTCGAGGCTGACGAACGTCGCGTCTCGCGCGTCAGGATTCAAAAGCCGGGGCAGGCGCAGGACGAGAAGGCCGACGTCGCCGAAGTTTCGACGGCGGCGCGGGCCGAGACCAAGCGCAATTTCATGTTTTTGATGTAAAAGCGTCGCTCATGCCGCAATGAGCGACGCAAGAGAGAAGAAGGAAAATCAACCACGAAGAAACGAAGAGCACGAAGATTTTTTAGTTCTTTCTTCGTGCTCTTCGTTTCTTCGTGGTTGATTTCCCGCAAGGATCGGAGGCTGGGAGATATGACAGAGAAACACAAATCCGGCTTCGCGGCGCTCATCGGGCGCCCCAACGCTGGCAAATCGACTTTGCTCAACGCGCTGGTCGGCGAGCACATCGCCGCCGTCTCGTCAAAACCTCAAACAACGCGGACGCGCATCCGCGGCATCGTTACGCGGCCAGAAGGCCAGATCGTCTTCGTCGACACGCCGGGCGTCCACAAACCCGGCTACACGCTCAATCGCAGGATGATGGGCTTGGTCGCCGACGCGCTTCAACAGGTCGACGTAGTCCTGCTGATGCGCGACGCCACGACCGCCTTCGGCGCCGGCGACCGCTACACGCTCGACCTGGTTAAAGAGGCCGCGAAACCGACCTTCCTCCTCTTGAACAAGATCGACCTGCTTAAGGACAAATCCCGCCTGCTGCCGATGATCGAACAGTATAGCCAGGAGTATGACTTCGCCGAGGTCATTCCGATTTCCGCAATCGAACGCGACAACCACGAGACGCTGATCAAAAAATTGTTCGAGCGCCTGCCCGAAGGCGAGCGGCTATACGACCCCGAAATCTTCACCGACGAGATCGAACGCAACATCGCGGCTGAACTCGTCCGCGAGAAAATTCTGGAACTCACATCGCAAGAGCTTCCCTTCACCACCGCCGTCAGGACCGAGATGTGGGAGGAGGCGAGGGGAGCGACCGAAATCCATTGCGTGATCTACGTCGAGCGCGAGTCGCAGAAGCCGATCATCATCGGCAAGGGCGGCCAGACGTTGAAACAGATCGGCATGAAAGCGAGGCGCGACATCGAAAATCTGCTCGGACGCCACGTCCGATTGCATCTCTTCGTCCGCGTGCAGGAGCATTGGCGCGACGACCCCCGCACGCTGGACGAGTTAGGAATCGAGGAAAGATGAGGAGTGGGGAGAGGGGAGTGGGGAGTGGGGGAAGGCGAGAGATCAATCGCTTTCCCCACTCCCCATTCCCCACTCCCCTCTACCCTCTGCCTGAGAAATCATGAGTGACAAAATCTGGTACGCCGTTGAAGTTGAAATCGCCCGCGTCGGCGAAACGGCGGCGAGCGCGCAACTCTGGGCGTTCAACACCACCGGCGTCGAAATCTCCGAGGACGCGAACAATCCAGACTTCATCACGCTGCGCGCCTATTTTAATTCGGCGCCCGACATCGAAAAGCTCCGCGAGCGAATCCTGCGCGACCTGAAATTGATTGACCTGCCCGAATTCGCGCTGCGCGGAATCACGAGCCTGACCGTCGCCGATCAGGATTGGCTGGCCGAATGGAAGAAGGGCTACGAGCCAATCGCCATAGGCCAGAGCCTGCTCGTATGCCCGTCGTGGAGACGCGATCAGGCGCGTAACACTGGCCGCGTCGTGATCGAGATCGACCCCGGAATGGCCTTCGGCACGGGCACGCACGAGACCACGCGCGGATGTCTGGAGATGCTCGAAAAATACTGGAATGGCGGGTCGCTGCTCGACGTCGGAACGGGCACAGGCATTCTCGCCATCGCGGCCGTCAAGCTCCGGCCCGGATCGCGCGTCGTCGGCTTCGACCTTGACCCCGAAGCCGTCGAAGTCGCGATTGAAAACGCCGCCATCAACGGCGTGGCGGAAGAGATTGAAATCGAAGTCAACAAACTCAGCTCGTATCAAGGTCAGGAGTTCGACCTGGTTCTGGCCAATCTGACGGCGGACGTAATCATCCCCCTCTCTCCCGAATTTCCCCAGGTCCTCAAACCGCAAGGCGCTCTCATCGTCTCCGGCGTTCTGCGCGAACAAACTGACGACGTCCGCGCGGCCCTCGAATCGCATGGCCTCAGCGTTGTTAAAATGAAGCCGGACGGCGAGTGGATGACGATGGCGCTACAAATCTAAATCAAACTATAAATGAATTAGCCACAGAGACACAGAGACACAGAGACAGGAGGACAAAGAGAAGAGTAGAAAAACGTCTTGTCTCCTTGTCCCCCCCTCTCCTTGTCTCCGTGTCTCTGTGTCTCTGTGGCAGGTCCTTTGTCCCAAAGTTGTGCGCTCTGATTTAGCCTGCCGAACAAAAATGTATTGACAAACTCGGCGACAAGTTGTATTTGTCACACATTAAGACAAATACGATATTACGACTACTGCGGAGTTGAGGACCGGCCGTCTGAAGCATACATGGGCGATTGCCATTCCCCCGGCTCCGGAGGATAAGTGTAAAAGATAAAAATAGCTATTAGAGCTTTGGTTTACCTATAAATACAACGCGAGTCATCTATCCCCTGATTCATTCTGGTCAGAATTCTGATTGACCTTAAACGTCTTCCTCGTTTGCCCCGGGCGCTCCATTGTGCGCGCAAGCCGGGTCGGTCCGGGCATTTAGTCACAAGATAAAACAATTGCCGACTAAAGAATCGGATTAGCCTGAAATCGGTCCCTGCGCTGACCCGCCGCCGGCGGGTCGTAAGAACCACAACTAAGCCAAGGAGGAATTTATGACGATCAGTAGAATTCGAGGACTAAAATATTTCGGGTTGAGCATCACCCTTACTTTGGTGGGAGCGGTTCTGGCTCTCGTCCTGAACCTCGGCGCCGAGGCTCAGAATCAGACCTTATTCAGTGACAATTTCGAGGACGGGAACGCGAACGGCTGGACGAAGTCGGGCGGCAGTTGGTCGGTCGTCTCGGACGGGTCGCTGGTCTACAGGCAGTCGGGTACGAGCAGCGACGCCCGCGCCCGCGCCGGTTCCACGTCGATGACGAATTACGCCGTCCAGGCGCGAGTCAAGCCGCTGGCGTTCAACGGGTCAAATCGCTTTGTGGGGCTGATCGCGCGGGCGCAGAGCATGACCAGCTATTACCTGCTGACCTTGGGCGCCGGCAACCAGTTGCAGTTGAGGAAACTGGTCGGGGGGGCGCTGACTACTCTGGCCTCGACGCCTTTCACGGTAACGACCGGGACCTGGTATACGCTGAGGATCGAGGCGACTGGCTCGACGCTCCGAGGCTTCGCCAACGGGGCTTTGCTCTTAACCGCGACTGACGGCCAGTTCAGCGCGGGGAACGTAGGCGGGGCGACCAACTTCTCCAGTGGCGAATTCGACGATTTCGTGGTGACGTCGATCGGGCCTGGGCCGACGCCCACGCCGACCCCAACGGTCACGCCGACGCCGACTCCCACACCAACACCAACTCCTACGCCGACGCCGACTCCCACTCCTACTCCAACACCGACTCCTACGCCGCCGCCCGGAGACCGCTTCGCATTGGTCGGATTTGCGACCGTCAACGCGCTCGGGCAAAACGGGACGACTGGAGGACAGGGGGGCCAGACCGTGACGGTGTCGTCGGCCGGCGAGTTCCTGGACTTCATCTCGAGGCCCGAGCCGTTCATCATTCAGGTCAACGGGATGATCACCGTGCCGAGCGCGATGCACAACGTGGCGTCGAACAAGACGATCATCGGGCTCGGAGGCAATTCCGGGATCACCGGCGGCGGTCTCAACATCGGGCTGGACATCGATGACGGCGTGACCTCGCCGCCGGCGAACGCCATCCACAACATCATCATCCGGAACATGATCTTCACGAACTCTCCGGACGACGACCTCAACGTCCAGATGTTCTCCCATCACATCTGGATCGACCATTGCGACATTTCCAACGCTTTTGACGGCGGCCTGGACATAAAGCGCGGCTCCGATTTCATCACCGTCTCCTGGAACCGCTTCCACAACCAGGACAAGAACATGCTCCTGGGCCACGACGACAGCAACGGGCCTCAGGACATCGGCCGGTTGAGAGTCACCTACCACCACAACTGGTTCGACGGGAGCATCCAGCGCAACCCGCGAGTCCGCTTCGGCGAGCCGGTGCATGTTTTCAACAACTACTATTTGAACATCACGGGGTACGGCGTGGCCTCGCAAATGAACGCCGGAGTCATGGTCGAGGCCAACTACTTCGACAACGTCGAGAAGCCGACCAGGAACGACGTGGGCGGAACCGCCGGCAGGATCGTGGCCAGGCTGAACATCAACGTCAACACCGAGGACCCGATCGTCACAGCCGGCAGCGTGGTCGAGCCGAACACCTTTTACAGCTACACGCTGGATGACGCCGCAAGCATTCCATCGATCGTCGTGCAACTTGCCGGCGTCGGCAAGCTGGGCTTCTGATCTTTGAAACAATGAAATCGTCCCCGGGTACGCGTCGCTTCCAGCGCGCAGGCGTAGATGGCAAATCTATCGGAGGCGCGCACGGCGCGCTTGGAGCCGGATGATCGCGACTGCAAGCGCTAATCACTCGACGCAAGCGCGGCGAGATCGGGAGCGTCCGCTTCCGGTCAATAAGTCTTCCGACGAGCCTGCGCGCTGGAAGCGACGCGTACCCAGGGACCCTCTTCCGGAGGAACTACGATGATCAGTATTGTTCAATTACGAAAAAGCTTTCCGATAAGCATTGCCCTGTTTTTCGTGGGAGCGATGCTGGCCCTCTTTTTGAGTCTCGGAACGTCGGCTCAGAACCAGACTCTTTTCGGGGACGATTTCGAAGACGGGAACGCGAACGGATGGACGAAGTCGGGCGGCAGTTGGGCGGTCGTCTCGGACGGGTCGCTGGTCTACAGGCAGTCGAGTACGAGTAGTGACGCACGCGCACGCGCCGGTTCCACGTCGTTGACGAACTACGCGGTCCAGGCGCGAGTCAAACCGCTGAGCTTCAACGGTTCGAACCGGTTCGTGGCCCTGCTGGCGCGCGCCCAGAGTATGACCAGTTACTACTACCTGGCATTACGGAATAACAACCAGTTGGAGTTGAAGAAGCTGGTCGGGGGATCGTCAACGACTCTGGCGGCGACCTCGTTCACCGTGACCACCGGGACGTGGTACACGCTGAGGATCGATGTGGTTGGCGCGCAATTGTGGGGATATGTGAACGGGGCGCTGGAATTGACGGCGACCGACAGCCAGTTCAGTTCGGGCAATATCGGCGGCGCGACCTTCTTCGCGAGCGCCGAGTTCGACGACTTCGCCGTCACGTCGCTATCCGGGCCTCCGGCCCCGGTTCCTCCAGCGCCGCCTACGGGGCTGACAGGCGCGCCGGGCAACATGCAGGCGTTGTTGAGTTGGGCCGCTTCTTCAGGCGCGACCACTTACAACGTCAAACGCTCGACCACGAGCGGCGGCCCATACGCCACGATCGCCAGCGTCTCTTCGACGAACTACACAAACACCGGGCTGACCAACGGCGTGACCTATTACTTCGTGGTGTCGGCTGTGAATTCGGCGGGCGAGAGCGCCAATTCCGCGCAAGTCAGCGTGACGCCGGCGGACGTGCCGGCTCCGCCCGACCCTCCGGCGGAGGGGCCGATCGGATTCGCGGCGGTCAACGCGCTCGGGCAGAACGGGACGACCGGCGGCGCGGGAGGCCCGGTGGTGACGGCCAGGACGGCCGGCGAATTACTAGACTACATCTCGCGTCCAGGCCCGTACATTATTATCGTCGAGGGGATGATCACGCTGCCGGGGCCAATGCATGACGTGACGTCGGATAAGACCATCATCGGTCGCGGCGCCAATTCGGGGATCACCGGCGGCGGCTTCAACATCGGCTTACCCGTTGCTGATAACGTGACCTCGCCCCCGCCCAACGCCGTCCACAACGTCATCATCAGGAACCTGATCTTCACCGGCACGCCCGACGACGCGATCAACGTTCAGATGTTCTCCCATCACGTCTGGATAGACCATTGCGACCTCTCTAACGGATTCGACGGCCTGATAGACATCAAGCGCGGCGCCGATTACATCACGGTTTCGTGGAACCACACGCACAACCACGTCAAGAACATGCTGCTCGGCCATTCCGACTCCAACGGCGCGCAGGACGTCGGTCATTTGAGGGTGAGCTATCATCACAACTGGTTCGACGATACGCCGCAGAGGAACCCGCGCGTGCGCTTCGGCGAGCCGGTGCACATCTTCAACAACTACTACTTCAGCAACTCCGACGTCGGCGTGGCGTGCCAGGCCAACGCCGGCTGCGTGGTCGAGGGTAATTACTTCGAGGACGTCGAGGAGCCGATGACCATTCACTACGCCGGCCCCACCGGGCGGATGGTCGAACGCAGCAACGTCTTCGTCGGCGAGAGCGGCGCGCCCGTCGTCGGCGGCAGCGTGGTCGAGCCGAGCGACTATTATGGCTACTCGCTGCAGAACGCGAGTGACATCAAAACCATAGTCACGCAGGGCGCAGGAGTCGGCAAGATAGGGTTCTGACGCCTGTTAAGAGTGGGACAGACTTATGGTCTTTGAATAAATAAAGTAACAACCGTGTAGGGGCAGACCTGCGTGTCTGCCCCTATCCCAGGAAGCGCACACAAGCCGGGGCAGACACACAGGTCTGCCCCTACGTTGAGCTGCGTTGTTATATTTATTTCTCAAAGACCATAAGTCTGTCCGTCCCCATTTATGCGACGGACAGACTAAAGTCTGTCCCACTCTAGAAACCGCGCGTAAATGATAAGTACACCAGGTTGTTCTCGTTGCTGTGTCCGAGCTCGATGCGCACGGCGAAGGCTCTGTTGTGTCGGTAAGTGAAGCCCCCGCCGACGCCGAAGCGCCAGTTTTCCGAACGGAAATCGTCGTTCGCGAGAACCACCGGGTTTGTGTTCGAGCGGTTATCGCCCCACACCTGCCCGCCGTCGCCGAAGCCGTGGATGTCGATACCTCTCGTGTTCTCGTCATTCATCTTCCATATGGTTTGGCGCAGCTCGGCCGAGAGGACAAGCGCGTTGTTGGCGCGGAAGCGGTAGGTGCGGAAGCCGCGCAAAAACATACGCCCTCCGATAAAGGATTGGTAGTAGAACGGAATCTGGCTGCCGCCCTTCGGGTCTTCCAACGAGGCGAAGGCGCGCGCCGCGAACGAAGTCTTGTTGCTGCCTAGCGGAATGTAAACGCGCCCGTCGAGGTACCCCCAGAGCCAGCCGAAATCGGTAAAGAATGCGCCGTTATCCAATCCGTCATAGGAGCCGAACCGTCCGAAGAGATAGAAGCCCTTGGTCAATCCGCGCTCGTTATTGCGCCGGTCGTATTCGCCGTAGAGGCCGTAATAGAGAATTTCCGAGTTCATATTCAGTCCCGGCGCCCAGGCCGTGATCGGTATGACCGTCGGGAAGCCCGAAAAGAACGCGTTTATATTCGACACATTTTCATTATTCCCGTTAGTGGCGCCGGCGTTGGCGAGACCGGCGTATACGCCGGCTCTAAAGCGTTTGGTGAAATTCCGCTCCAGCAGACCGTTGTAGCTTCGTTGTTCGAGTTGGAAGCTGGTTCTTTGCACCAGCGGCGTGCGAGGGCCGACGCCGAAGAAGTTCCATTGCGTGGCCAGAAGGTAATTGAACCAGACGTTGGCATGCGTTCGCTCGTCGCCAATGTGAGGAAAGGAGGCTTCGAGCTTGCCTCGCATGAAACCCAATGTGCTGGTGAGCGCCAGGGCGCGCAACTCGACCCAGGAAATTTTATCGGCGGTCGTAAATTCGACGCCGAACGGCAGTCCTGACCCCTGATCAAGTCCGCCTACAACCGCGTTAATATACTTTGGGCCGATCCTGATTGCCGCGTAGTTTTCGGGCCACCATGGCGCCAGGTATTCACGCACTTTGACCCGGGCGCTGGTTTTGGCTGTAGGCGTTGGGCCTGTCGGTCCGGTAATTTGAGGCGTTGGCGTCGGCGTCGGTATCAATACGTAATCCTTTAACGCCCGCGACCAATTCGGAGAGATGATGTTTGCGCTTTTATCACTGGCGGTCGCATCTCCCGCCACGTTTGATTCATCGTTCGCAGTCTGGGCCTGGCAACAGATCGCCAGAGTCGCGTTCAAGGTCAATCCAATTATAAGAATAGTCCCCTTCCTCAAAACCGATTCGATCATTGAAGGCACTCCTCCGTCTCCTAATAATTTTGATTGTGTCTATTGTCAGTCCAGGCGGGATAAAACCTACGCGGGAGAGGATGCGATGTGGGAGTGACCTGGATTGGAAACCGCTGGAAGTCTACTACCGCAATTCGAAGCTGTACAACCCCGTCCCGTCGACTTAGCAAACGGCTCGATTGGTTGTATACTCTCCCGGCGGATTCCCACGGCGGTCTAATCTGACGCCCGCCAAGAAGCTTATCTGTATCGGGAGGTTTGGCTATATAATATTTCCGTCAGTGCTAAAGAGAGATCAGGATGAGGCGATTTCGATGAGCTCCCAGACGCCTTGATTGCGACGTAAGAATGCCCCAGCCAAACGTCGAATGACGACAATGCAATTACAAATCTAAGGCCCAATTTTTTGGAGGTAAAATAAAATGAGTAGATTTATGCGAACGCGCTTACTGTCGGCGGCGGCGGCTCTGCTTTTAACCGCGACGGCGGCGGCTGACATACTCGGCCAGTCATCAGGCATGACCGCCGACGTTTCGAATTCAGCCTTCCCCAACAACATCGCTTCTTCAAATTCGACTCCGCGAAAAGCGGCGACGAAGAAGTCGCCGTCGACCGTGGGCAATTTCCCGGTCATCGTCCCGTCCAAATTGAACGGCGGCCCAAAAACAGATGAAGCCACAAACAAGGCCACAGACAAGGCCGCGAACAAATCGGGCGCGGACAGTAGCGGCGACAGCGCGACTCCGCCCTCGCCCGCTCCGCCCAGCCCACAGGGGGGAGCTTCTCAATTCATGGGCCGGGCGTTCTCGCGCGAACGCAACGCGCCGCAGCAATACAACGCCACGGCCATCAAGATGGTTGACCACGTCAACGCTCTGGTCGGCGGATTCGACCAGGGCGCGGGTTTCGGCTTCGGCATGGAGTTCACCACCTCCACAGGGGCTGAACTCAAAGGCTACGAATTCTATGCGCGGGCGCTGGGATCTACGCGCCTTTACAGGGCCGGGGAACTAGGCGCGAGAGTCGGGACCAACAAAACGCGCGGCGAATTCTGGTTCAATTACACTCGCCGCACGCAAGACAACTTCTTCGACATCGGCTCGCTCATCCCCAAGAACCCTGAAACGAACTTCGCGACCGAACGGCGCAGCTATAACGGGCTGTTCGCTCACAGATTCTTGCGCAGGTTGGAAGGCGGACTCTACGGGTCGTTCTCCAGCACCGGGGCGTTCCGCGGCGATGACGATAGAGATCAAGCGATTGACCTGCTCTTTTCCGGCAATCCCAACGTCACGCCGGCTACGAATTTTCTGCCCGGTCTCCAACAAAACGTGAGGCTCGTCTCTTACGGCGTCTTCACCGAAGTCGACCTGCGCAACAATGAACGCGGTTTGACCAGAGGCGGTTACTTCTATGGCCGCTTCGGTTCCGTGGACGCCGTAGACTCCGGCGCCTCATTCTCGGACTTCGGATGGGTCGAGACCGAACTGGACGGGCGCGTGTACATTCCGGTCCTTAGCAACAAGACCTCGGTGGCTCTGCGAGGTTACGCGGTGCTGAGAGAGCCCAAAGGCGGCAGCCAGATCCCGTTTTATGAACAGGCGATCTTCGGAGGGCGCAGCACTGGCCGCGGGTTCTCAAACAACCGCTTCCGCGGCAACAACTCGGTCCTCTATTCAGGCGAGATCCGCCAAACCATCTGGTCGCAGAACGACGAGAACACGAAAGGGCTGGACATCATCGCCTTCGGCGACGTGGGTCAGGTCTGGGGCGACAATCGCTCGAACACCGACCCCACGGTCCTGCGCAACGACAATTTCGATTCGAGGAACTATCGCACCGGCTTCGGCGGCGGTATCCAATACCGGCTGAACAAGAGCGTCGCTTTCCGCATCGAGATCGGCGCCTCGAATGAAAGAACTCTGCCCTATATCTCGCTCAGACCGGGGTTCTAAAACCATATGTCATATGACATATGCCATATTTCATAATGAAATATGGCATATGTCATATCCGCCCCGGAACCTCTCCACAACGCGGCTGATTGTCTTCCCCGCCTTCTCTTCGTAATCCGCTCACAAACTCGAAACCGCCGCGCGCATTTGGCGTCTTTTTCCGCAGAGGCATTCAAGGCTGAAACAATAAAAAGAAAATCGCCCCTGGGTACGCATCGCTTCCAGCGTGCAGTCGTGGGCGGAAGACCCATTGGAGGCCCGTGGCGCGCTTGTGGCCGTATGCGCAAGATTGCAACCGATAATCACTCGACACAAGCTGGGCGACTTCTGTGCGGTCTGATTCCGATCAATACGTCTTCCGCCCACGACTGCACGCTGGAAGCGATGCGTACCCAGGGACTTTCCGCAGGAGCACACACATGCGAAGAAAGATTCTCTGGACTCTGTTACTGGTCGGGGCGGGATTGGCCAGCGCCATTCAAATCACTTCCGGGCAAGGGCGCGGCGGCGCGAATCCGGAACTGACCGCCCAGCGAAACGCGATCGAGAAAGAACTGCAGTCGGTCGCGATCGTCGAGCGCAAGCTGATGGTACCGATGCGCGACGGCAAGCGCATGGCGACCGACGTCTATCGCCCGAAAGATACGTCGAAGAAATACCCTACGGTCTTCGTCCGGACCCCTTACAACTTCAATTTCTGGGACGTCCGCAGCGGCGCGCCGCGCGACATGAGGAACGAGCTTGAGGCGGTCAAGCGAGGCTACGCCTTCGTCGAGATGAACGAGCGCGGTCACTTTTTCTCCGAGGGGAATTACGACATTCTGGGCGCCCCGCTCAGTGACGGCGACGACGCCTTCACGTGGATAGCCAAGCAGCCATGGTCGAACGGCAAGGTCGGCGCGATCGGCTGCTCTTCGACCGCCGAATGGCAATTGGCCGTCGCGGCGTTGGGGAATCCGGCGTACGCGGCGATGATCCCGCAGGGTTTCGGCGCCGGAGTGGGTCGCGTCGGCCCCTATTACGAGCAAGGCAATTGGTATCGAGGCGGCGCATTCCAGATGTTGTTCGCCGCCTGGATTTACGGCCAGCAGAACCAGGTCCGTCCGATGTTCCCGTCGAACACGTCGCAGGAGGATTTGATTCGCGCGTCGAGGATGTTCGACCTGGCCCCGCAGATGCCGCCGGTAAATTGGGCGGAGGCGCTGCGACATCTTCCGGTCATGGACATCATCAAGGATGTGGACGGGCCTCGCGGCATCTTCGCCGACCACATGCCCGTCTCGACAGGCGGCGCGATGATCCGGCGAGAGCCGAACGACCCGGCGTGGTACAAGGGCGGGCTGTGGCACGACAACATGAAAATCAACGTGCCCGGATTCTGGTTCATGTCGTGGTACGACGTGTCGGTGGGGCCGAACCTGGCAGCTTACAATCATGTCCGGAACACCGCCAGGCCCGAGATCGCCGACCAGCAATACGCCGTGATCGCGCCGACTCTACACTGCGCCTACAAGCGCGCTCAGGAAAATACGCTCGTCGGCGAGCGCAGCGTGGGGGACGCGCGGTTGAATTATGACGAGTTGACCTGGGCCTGGTTCGATCATTTCCTCAAGGGAGAGAAGAACGGCGTCCTCCAGACGATGCCGAAGGTGCGCTACTACACGATGGGAATCAACAAGTGGCAGTCATCGGACACCTGGCCTCCGCGAGGCGCGCAGCCGATGAGCCTCTTCCTGTCGAGTGGCGGAAAGGCGAATACACTTAACGGCGACGGCGCGCTCACAAATGCGGCGCCGACGACGGATAGCCCGGACGGGTTCGAATACGACCCAATGAAGCCGGCCCCGTCTCACGGCGGAAACGTCTGCTGCACCGGAAACGCGGTGGCCGGCGGCGCGTTCGACCAGCGCAAGATGGAGGAACGGCCCGACATTCTGGTCTACAGCGCTGAACCTCTGAAGGAAGGCGTCGAAGTCAGCGGCCCCATAGAGGTGACGCTCTACGTCTCGTCCGACGCGAAGGACACAGACTTCACGGTCAAATTGATCGACGTGTATCCGGACGGGCGGGCCTACAATCTGGACGAGACTATCCAACGGATGAGGTATCGGAACGACTACGACAAGTCCCTGGTCTGGATGGAGGCCGGAAAGGTCTACAAGGTAACGCTGCAGCCGATGACGACGAGCAATTATTTCGAGGCGGGCCACCGGATTCGCATCGAAGTGTCGAGCAGCAACTTCCCTCGCTTCGACCGGAACCTGAACACGGGCGGTAAGAATTATGACGAGTCGCAGGGCGTCGTCGCGCACAACGCCGTCCACCACTCGAAGCAGTATCCGTCAGAAATCAAGATCACGGTCGTAAAGAAATAGTCCCTCCTGCAAATATTTTGGAGTGAAAAGGGATGGAGTATAGCCTTCAGGCCGCGACAGTTCAGGGAGCTGCAGCCTGAAGGCTGAACTCCATGCCCTTTCACCGATTCGACGCCACGGCCCCGGAATATTTACCCACAAATCATCTTTTTACTGGATCCAACCACCGACTTCTTTAAGTAAACTACCTCACAAAGCAATTCAATAACTCGGATAAATTCAGGAAAATGAACTCCCACCACAGTCTGTCCATACCTGAAGAAATTAAGTCGCATATTCCCAACGCTCAGCCTGGAGAAACAAATAGGGCATAAGGATTGCGTTTTTCCTTGATTCTTTCTTCTTACGGTTATTCCAGCTTACTTTCCACATAACGCGAAGCGGCGTGAAGGTAGGCGACTCATGTTTTGAGAAGAAGCCGCAATTTTGGAAGGAAGCTCAGCCTCCTGGTAAGACGCTGCGCGCTGGCTTATTGCAAGCGCAGGCGCCAGGAGATCACCAATAACTCAGATCGGAGGTAGTATGAGAAAAGGCAAAACTCTGTTTGTTATTTTGGTTGCGCTCTTGGTAATTGGGATTTTCAGCATCCCAGCGCACGGTCAAGGGCGAGTGACCGGGACCATTACCGGAGTGGTTACCGACCCCACAGGGGCCGTTATTCAGGGCGCGAAAGTAACGGCCGTAAATAATGCGACCGGCTTCAAACAAGAGACCGTGACAAACACCGATGGATTTTATCGTTTGGATTTGCTACCGGTCGGAGCTTATAGCGTCATGATTGCGCCCACCGCCGGATTCAAACAGTCAGTCAACAACGTGATTAATCTCAGCGTCAATGACGTCTTGAGAGTCGACTTCAAATTGGAATCGGGCCAAGTCTCCGAAGTTGTGACCGTGTCAGACTCGCCGTCGATCGTCAATACTGAGACTTCGACTCTGGGGAAAGTGGTAGATAACAGGACGCTTTCGGATCTGCCGGTGCTCTCCGCAGCGGCGGGAGGAAGAAACCCCTTACAGTTGGCTCCCCTTCAATCAGGCGTCATAGCTACTGGACAAATTGCCGCACAAGTTGGCGCACAAGTTGGACCGTTTGCCGTCAACGGACAAAGATCGCAAGCGAACAATTTTTTGCTCGATGGGGGCGACAGCAATGATCTGGCGATCAACGTGCCTGACGCCATTCAGGGGTTCAGCCCCGATGCCCTCCAGGAATTTCGCATTCTGACCAACACCTACTCCGCCGAGTACGGACGTAATTCGGGTTCGGTTGTAAACGCTGTCAGCAAATCCGGTGGGAATCAGTTTCACGGGAACGTGTTTGAGTTCTTCCGCAACCGCGCGTTGAACTCTACGCCGTTCTTCAATAATTCGACGGCGACCTTTAATGGCCTGCGCAATCCAAAATTCAATGTTAATGAATTTGGCGGCACGCTCGGCGGCCCGGTGATCAAGGACAAAACCTTCTTCTTCTTCAGCTATGAAGGTTTCCGCCGACGCCAGGGGGTCGCGCAAACAGCGACCGTGTTCAGTGACGCCGAAAGAGCTTTGATCCATCAGTTCGGTACCCCACAAGCGAAGGCATTGATGGCCCTGGTTCCCCGGGCCAACAGCGGCACTAACACGTTGCTCTCCACCGAAAACAACAGCCTGGATCGCAACCAATACTTCGGCAAAGTCGATCACTCGTTTTCGGAGAACAACCGTCTCTTTGTTTCATTCTTCACCGAAAAGCAGAATTTCACAGACCCCTTCGCTTTCGGCGGTAGCACGATACCGGGGTTCGGGACTAGTGGCAATCTCCGATTTACCAACGTCGTCATCGGCCACACCTCCGTGCTCAGTTCCAACCTGGTGAATGAAGCTCGTTTCTCTTTCCACCGGCGGGGAACCTTTTCCGTCGTCCCTGTCAACAAGACCAAGATTTCGGATCTGGGCATCAGCGGCATAGTTCCTGATGATCCTGCTGCGGAAGGGCCGCCCAACATCCAGATTGCCGGTCGGACCCAATTTGGCAATACCATTCAAGGGCCACAAGCTCGTTTCGACAACACCTTCCAGTACTCCGATAACCTGTCTCACCGCATAGGCTCGAGACATTTCCTGAAATATGGCGCGGACATCCGCACGTACGCCCAGAACCAGATATTCGATTTCATCAACAATGGGGTTTACAGCTTCGACGGCGACGTGGGCGGCGACTTTGGGCTGGATCCAATCAAGGGCCTTTTAGCGCCTCTGAGCGATTTCGCCAATGGGGTTGCGACCGAATACGATCAAAACAGCGCGGGCAGAAAGGGCTATCGAACCCGTTCCTTCAATTTCTACGGGCAGGATGATTTCAAAGTAAAGCCATCCCTGACCTTGAACCTGGGGTTGCGGTATGAATTAAACACCAACCTCTATGACATTCGCGACGAAGTCGCAGCCTTCCGCCCTGGGCAACAATCGACGGTCTTTCCGACCGCGCCAGCGGGATTGGTTTTCCCCGGCGATACTGGAGTCTCACGTTCAACCTATCCTAACGATTACAATAACTTTGCCCCGCGCGTTGGATTCGCATGGGACGTGTTGCGTAACGGGAAGTTGAGTCTGCGCGGCGGCTACGGACTGTATTACGACGTCGTGATCTCCGAGACCACGCTTCAGTTCCTCACCTCGGCTCCTTATTCGATTCAACCGAACATTTTTTCCACCACCATCAACAACCCGTTCTCCGGTTCTTTGGAGAATCCACTGGCGCAGCCGTTCCCGCACAATCCTGCGAAGCCGGGAGACCCGTTTGACTTCACCAGTGTGGCGCCGGTGGTGTTGACGGTGAATGATCCCAACTTCCGCACCCCTTACGCGCACCAGTACAATATGCAGGTCCAGTATGAATTTCTTAGAGGCTACACGCTGGAGGTCGGCTACGTGGCGACGTCTGGCGTCAAGCTGCTGACACGACGGCAGATCAACCCCGCCATGGTGACTCCCACGGCCACCACAGGAAACACAAATCGTCGTCGCTCGTTCAATCAGAACAATCCTCAAAATGCGGACTTTGGTGGCGCAGTCTTCGGCGGCATTACCAATCAGGAGACCAGCGCAAACTCCAATTACAGCAGCCTGCAGGCCACCGTCTCCAAGCGTTTCTCCCAGGGCTTTCAGTTCCAGAGCGCTTACACCTATGGCCACTGCCTCGACAACGCCTCCGGCCTGCGTTCCAACGTCCGCTACAACGATACGGGCGCGGATCGAGGTAATTGCGAATTTGATATCCGCCACCGTTATGCAGTGAGTTACATTTGGGCGTTGCCGTGGGGAAAGGGGTTGAAGGGATTTGCCGGTAAACTCTTATCAGGCTGGCAGGTGGGTGGCGTCACCCAATTCCAGACGGGGGCTCCCTTCAATATTACTGAGCCGACAGATCGCTCGCTCTCAGGGGCTGGCGCTGATCGGCCCGACTTTGTGGGCGGTGAGGTGCAGTTCTTCGACCCCCGGAATGTCGACACCTCCCTCGGTGGACCCAACCATTATTTCAACGGCACAGGCGGAGGAACGCCCACAGCCGCAGCCAATCCCTTTTTCCGTCGCGTGGGTTCAGGGACAACTGCGGCTCTGGGCGCGGGCCGATTTGGCACTTTGGGACGAAATGTGTTCCACGGCCCTGGAATCAATAACTGGGACTTCTCTGTCCTTAAGCGAACCAGAGTGACGGAAGCGCAGGAGCTTGAATTCCGCGCAGAGTTCTTCAACCTGGCGAATCATACGCAATTCCTTAATCCCAATGGCAATATTGGTTCGCCCAATTTCGGTCTCATCAGCACGACGCGCGATCCGCGAATAATCCAGTTTGCGCTGAAGTACAAGTTCTAGGCTTGACTTCAACCGGTCAAAGCGCTCGAGTGGAATGCGCTTAAGGCTCCCTCTTCTGAGGGAGCCTTTTTTATTGCGCGCCGCGCGTTCGCTTCTGGCTCTGGCCGCCTGGTTTCGCCGTCGCTCAGATCGCCTCTGAATACTCGCCAAACACGCGTCGCATGGCGTCCGCGACCTCGCCCAACGTCGCGTACGCCTCGACCGCGGCGATAATCCTCGGCATCAGGTTTTCGCCCGAACGCGCCACCCGCTCGACTTCATTCAGCGCCGCCACCGCCGCGGCCGCGTCGCGTCGGGCGCGCACTTTCCGTACGCGTTCGACCTGCGCCCGCTCGAAGGCCGGATCGATCTTCAACCATTTTCGAGATCTCCGCCGCCGGGTAGCTTCAGATGTCAGTCGGCTCCCAGACGCTGAGGATCGGCACGCGGTTGAAATCACTGTCGTGGGTAAAGACGCTGGTGAGCGTCAGACGCTGGGCGCAGGCGAGGTTGATCGAGTCGTTGACGAACAGCCCATGCGCCTGGCGCAGCGCGTGGCTGGTGATGATGTCACTGCGGGTGATCTGATGGATGCGGAATGGCAGGCGCAGTAGCCTTTCAACTTCGGCGATGTGGTCGGTCAACTGCAGGATAACTGCCGTGTTGGCTTTCAGCTTCTTCACTATCTGGCCAGGAGAAATCAACCCTTTGGCGACAGCTTCAGCCATCATCCGGCGATGCGGCGTCTCTGCGATGATCGTGGTGGTGATGTGCGCTTCCACTTCTCGGCGCGCCACGCGGTGGAAGAAATCCCTGCAATCCGCCGACAATCCGCCCAGATAATAAATGATAATGTTGGCATCAACCAGCGCGGCCTCGCCCGCTGGCAAGGCATTAATATCCACACAATTCCTCGTCTTCAGCGAGCCAGATGATCGTTTCGCGGTCTAAGCCTTTGATCGTTCCGTATAGCTCATCAACAATCGCCAGCCACTCTGCTTCTTCGGCCAAACGCGCCTCATCGGCTCGCTTGGCGACCGCTGGTAATTGCTCAGCTAATTGCCGCTGCTCGTCGGGCGGCAGTCTGAGCGCGGCCTCCAACACAGCTTCCAAGTTATCACTCATTATTTCACCTTTATATCAATTATAACCGTTGCTGGGAGCCAAGACCATTTCGCCACAGCCGGTTTTGCCGTCGCTCATATCGCCTCTGAGTACTCGCCGAACACGCGTCGCATGGCGTCCGCGACCTCGCCCAACGTCGCGTACGCCTCGACCGCCGCAATAATCCTCGGCATCAGGTTTTCGCCTGAACGCGCCGCCCGCTCGACTTCATTCAGCGCCGCCACCGCCACGGCCGCGTCGCGTCGGGCGCGCACTTTCCGGACGCGTTCGACCTGCGCCCGCTCGAAGGCCGGATCGATCTTCAATATCGGGATCGTAGTCTCCTCTTTGATCTGAAATCGATTGACTCCGACGACGACCTCTTCTCCGGCCTCGACCGCCTTCTGGTAATCGTATGCGGCGCGCTCGATCTCGCGCTGCGGGTAGCCGGATTCGATGGCCGCGAGCATCCCGCCCATAGCGTCGATCTTCTCGATGTATTCGGCGGCGAGGCGTTCGATCTCGTTGGTCAGGTATTCAACGGCGTAAGAGCCTCCGAGCGGATCGGCGGTGTCGGCCACGCCCGATTCGTAGGCGATGACCTGTTGAGTCCGCAGCGCGACGCGGGCCGCTTCCTCGGTCGGCAAACCCAAGGCCTCGTCCATCGCGTTGGTGTGCAGCGATTGCGCGCCGCCCAGGACCGCCGCCAGCGCCTGGACCGTCGTGCGGATGACGTTGACTTCGGGCTGCTGAGCCGTGAGCGTCGAACCGGCGGTCTGCGTGTGGAAGCGCAGCATCATCGATTTCGGGTTCTTCGCGCCGAAGCGGTCGCGCACAATGCGCGCCCAGAGCCTGCGCGCCGCGCGGTATTTCGCCACCTCTTCGAGAAAGTTGTTATGCGCGTTGAAGAAAAACGCCAGTCGCGGCGCGAAATCATCGATCTGCAATCCGGCGTCGAGCGCGGCCTGGACGTAGGCGACGCCGTCGGCCAGCGTGAAGGCGACCTCCTGGACGGCGGTCGAACCGGCCTCGCGGATGTGGTAGCCGGAGATCGAGATCGTGTTCCAGTTCGGGACCTCCTCGGCGCAGTAGGCGAAGATGTCGGTGATGATTCTCAAGCTGGCGCGCGGCGGGTAGATGTAAGTTCCGCGCGCGATGTATTCCTTCAAAATGTCATTCTGGATCGTGCCGTTGAGTTTGTCCGGCGCGACGCCCTGTCTCTTCGCGACCGCGATGTAGAGCGCCAGCAGGATCGAGGCGGTCGCGTTGATCGTCATCGAGGTCGAGACTTTGTCGAGCGGGATGCCGTCCAGGAGAGTCTCCATGTCGGCCAGCGAACAGATGGGCACGCCCACGCGCCCGACCTCGCCGCCGGCGAGCGGATGATCGCTGTCGTAGCCTATCTGCGTCGGCAGGTCGAAGGCCACCGACAATCCGGTCACGCCGTGTTCGAGCAGGTATTTGTAGCGGCGGTTCGATTCTTCGGCCGTGGCGAAGCCGGCGTATTGCCTCATCGTCCACAAACGGCCCCGGTACATCGTCTCGTAAACGCCGCGCGTGAACGGAAAATCGCCGGGCGCGCCAAGGTCTCGCTCAATGTCGAGCGCGGCGTCCTCCGGCGTGAAATGATCTTTCAGCTCGACGCCCGATGAAGTGGCGAATTTCTCTTTTCGCTCTTTGGCTCTGGTCGTTGACATATGCAAATAGAATCCCGAAACGATTTGTGTTTAAATTGGTCTTCAATTCTAAATCATGGCGCCTGGGATTAGCACGACGCCGCGCGGTACTGGGTTTTGATCGTCGTTTCGGTCATAGCAAAAGATTTGAGAAATCATCGACCAATATCTTCCCGTCCTACATTTTCCTGTTGGCAAAACCTAAACAGAAATATGTAGGACAGGAAGATATGGATCGATCAGTTCTGAAGTCTTCCGCATGTGGACAAAAACATGATCAAAGCCAGGCACTGTTAGCGCCACATAACGAGGTAGAGTTTTGGATGAAAACCTAGAAAGATTGATCCGCGAGCTGGGCGAAGCGATCAACGAGGCGATCAACGAATCTGAAGAAATCCACCAGGCGATGGAGCGAATCCGCGCATCCGGCGCCGACGTGATGCTCATCCTCGAGGCGACCATCGCGTTCAAAGAGAAGCCCGTCGCCGAAGAAGAAGAGCGGCCCAAATTCAGAGAAATTTCGATTGAACAGCGGCTGTCCGAGATCAGCCATGAAGATCGGCAGTTTCTGAAGAGTCTGAACATCAAGTTCGATAATGATGAATAGTTAGGCGTTACGGTACGGGGAGCGTAGGGGCGGGTATTCCCCGCCCGTGTCCGTGACCAAGGCGGTTGGGCGCGGAATACGCGCCCCTACGCTCCCCGTACCGTAACGCCCGCGCTTAGATCAAGCAATCTCCGGCACAAGCGACCCCTTACGTTCCCCCCGCATCTTACCGAGCGCCGTCACGACCAGAAAGATCGCCAGCAGGATCAAGGCGGCGGCGGCCAGCCCGTTCATCATCGCCACGTCCATTCCATGCGCGGCGCGGAAATTGGCGAGACTCAATTTCGCGAGCGACCAGAGCGTAATCACCAACACGAAGAGCATTGGGAAGAGCGTGAACCAGATGCGCCGCCGCGCCTTGTAGAGCCAGAACGTGATCGCCAGGAGCGTCAACGCCGCCAACAACTGGTTCGACGCGCCGAACAGCGTCCAGAATTTCAGGTAAGCCCCTTCCTGCGAGACCCAGAGCAAAAAGGCCGGCAGCAGGAGCGTGATAAAAGTCCCCAGGGCGGCGCTCGCGCGAGTGCGCCAGTCGAACAACTCCTGCACGATGTAGCGCCCCAGCCGCGCCGACACGTCGAGCGTGTCGAAGACGAAGGTCGAAAAGGCCATCGCGCCAAAGGTGACCGCGAACTGGAAATTCTCCCGGCCGATGAGCAGCGTCATGAAACGCCCGATGCCGTTTCCGTAAATCGTGCCGGGCCGTAAGCCGGCGATCTCGCCCGAGGCCACGATCATAATCGTCACCAGCGCGATGAGCGCGACGAACGCTTCGGCCAGCATAGCGCCGTAGCCCACCGCGCGCATGTGCGATTCGCGGGCGATCTGCTTGGACGTGGTGCCCGAACAGACCAGGCCGTGGAAGCCGGAGCAGGCCCCGCACGCGATCGTCACAAAGAGGAACGGGAAAAGCGCCCCCGTCATAGTCCCCTGGTCCCAGGAGTTGAACATCGGCTGCTTGATCTCATAACCGCCGAAGAAGACCCCGATCACGCCCAGAGCCAGCGCAAGGTAAAGGACGAACCCGCCCAGGTAACCGCGCGGCTGCAGCAGCAGCCAGACCGGCGTAATCGAAGCCACAAAGCAGTAAGCGATGATCAACAGCCCCCAGGTCTTCACGTCCAAAATCAACCAGGTCGAAATCTTCGTCCCCAGCCAGGAGAGCGCGAGCGTCGCCGGAACGAAGATGACCGTGACCAGCCAAAGCGGCGGTTTCAGATAACGTTGAACAAGCCCGAGAACGACGGCCAGGAGCAGGTACATAATGCTCGCCGCCGCGACCGCGCCGCCCGGATTGAATGGCGCCTGCACGCCCGCGAGCTCCTCGGTCACGCCGGTGAAGCTCGCGGCGGTGATGTCGGCGAAGGCGACGATGACGTAGATGAGCGCGATCCAGATGAAGGCCATCATGGCCCGCCCCGCGCGCGGCCCCAGATGCTCGCGGGTGATCTCGGCGACCGAGCGCGCGCCGTGGCGCACCGAAGCGGTCAGACTGCTGAAGTCATGCACCGCGCCGATCAACACGACGCCGAGCCCGATCCACAGCAGACACGGACCCCAGCCCCAGACCTGGCAAGCCAGGATCGGCCCGGCGATCGGACCGGCGGCGGCGATGGCCGAAAAGTGCTGCGCGAAGAGATAGAACTTCGGCGTCGGCGCGTAATCGATTCCGTCGTTGCGCACGCTCGCGGGAGTCGCGCGCTCGTCATCCAGCGCGAATTGGCGCGCCACCCAACCGCCGTAAAGGCGATAGGCGACGAAGAGCAGCGCGAGAAAAGACAAGGCGAGAAGTGGCAGATTCATATTTTCAACCTCGGTTGGAAAGATATTTTCCCGTCCCACATTTTCCTGTTTTGAAGGGCGCTAACAGGGATTTGAGTTGCCGTTATATCGCGCCGTAGTGTAGCTTTCACACAAAATGTTTTACAAGGAGTGGCCAACCGGCCATCGACCCTGTAAATGCAAGGACGTGGGACAGACTTTAGTCTGCCCATGAGCCCGGACAGACTTTAATCTGTCCCACGTTTACTGAGAAGCTTTCATGTCGCGTTGCGACGCGTTGAAACGATGAAAACGCGCCCTGGGTACGCATCGCTTCCAGCGTGCAGTCTCGGAGAAAGACGAATTTATAGGAACCAGAACTGGGTACGCATCGCCACAGGTTTGGGGCAGACTGATTCCGATCAATAGGTCTCTAGCCGAGACTGCACGCTGGAAGCGATGCGTACCCAGGGATTATCTGAGGAACCACCATGAAAAATCCCCACTATCGTTCACTCATTATTGCGCTCGGCCTTGCGCTCTTCGCTTCAATAACCACATTCGCCCAATCTGAAAAGATCAAATTCAAAATGGTCCCCGAGCCGAATCAGACGGTTCGGATGAGGGCGGTTCAGGATATGGAGCTGAACATGAGCTTCGAGAGCGAAACGCCCTCGGCGGGCGCTTTGCCCGAACCGGTGAAGATGATGGCAAGAACCGTCTTTGCGCTGACGCAAAAGGTCGGCGCGCCGGACAAGGAAGGCAACGTCAGCGCGGAAGTGACTTACGATGAAGTCAGTTCCGAATTGATGATGAACGACCAACCGATGCAGATCGGCGACAAGGTCGACAATTTCATCGGTAAAAAGATTACGGCGACCTTCAACAGCCGGGGCGAGATGATAGACCTCAAAGTTCCTCCCGATCTGGGGCTGCCGGAAGAATCATTCAAACAATTGTTGAAATCGGTCTATGGCAATCTGCCTCAAACGCCGCTCGGAGTGGGAGAAGTTGCGACTGCGCCGCTGGACTTCACCATCCCGCTCCCCGTACCAGGCGCGCCACCGCTGAAAATAGACGGCCTGATAAAATCCACGCTGGTCTCTGTCGAAAAGGACGCGACCGGCCGGACAGCCAAATTCGATCAAACAATGGATGGCAAGGTGGTCAGCGACATGGAAGTCCCCGGGCCAACCGGCCAAATCAAGATGAGCCTCGATTTCAAGTTGAACGGCGGAGGCTGGATGGTGATGGACGTGGACAAGGGCTTCCTGAAATCGAGCGATTCGAAGATGACTTTCGGCGGCAAGCTCAAAATGGGCGGCGAATCGAGCGCATCGAAATTGCCCACGATGAATTTTCAGGGGACGATGAAGGTAACAGTCACGGGAAGCAATTGATCGAAATTTTCCGCCAGTGGAGTATTCAACTAATGATAAGTCGTTTAGCAATTGTCGGCGGCAATATCGTCACGCGAGATGAAGTGATCGAAAACGGCGTCGTGCTCTGTGAAGACAGCTACATCAAAGCCGTCGGCTCATCGGGCGCGATCGAGCCTGAACCCGGCTCACACCTCATCGACGCCAGGGGGCGCGTCGTTATGCCCGGCCTTATCGACACTCATTTCCACGGCAGCGGCGGCGACGACGTGATGGCCAACGGCGCCGAGGGGATTCGGCGAATCTCCCGCGCGTTGTTGAAATTCGGGACGACCGGATACCTGGTCACGACCGTCGCCGCGCGCCACGAAGAGCTGATGCGCGCCGTCGAAGACACGATCGCGGCGGAAGAGGACGATCCGTTCGCAGCTGAAATTCTCGGCCTCCACATCGAAGGCCCTTACATCAATCCCAAGTTCAAAGGCGCGCAGCCGGAACGGGGCATCCGCGATCCGAACTTCGATGAGTGCGCCCAACTGCTCGACGCGGCTGCGGGCCGGATCAAGATCATGACCATCGCCCCCGAACTGCCCGGCGGATTGGAGATGATCAGAACCCTCGCGCGCGCGGGCGTCGCGCCGTCGGTGGGCCATTCCGAAGCCGATTACGACACGGCGCTCGCCGCGATCGAGGCCGGGGCCACGCGCGCCACACACCTCTTCAACGCGATGTCGGGCGTACACCACCGCAAGCCGGGGCTGGCCGCCGCGGCGTTGAACGAACCCGGCCTCTGCGCCGAGATGATCTGCGACGGAGTCCACGTTAACCCGCGGATGGTCGCCCTGGCATGGAAGGCGAAAGGGCGCGACGGAATGACGCTTATCACTGACGCCGCCGCCGCGCAGGGCGTGGGCGACGGCGTCTTCACGCTCGGCGGCTTCCCGATTCAGGTACGCGGGCCGCTCTGCACGTTGATGGACGGCGTGACCATCGCCAGCTCAGTGTTGACTATGAACCGAGCCGCCGCCAACGCGATCTCTTTTGCCGGAATGAGTCTGATCGACGCGGCTCATACGGCGTCGCTAGCGCCCGCCGAGGTCTGCGGCGTGGCCGACCGCAAAGGCTCGATCGAAGTGGGCAAAGACGCCGACCTCGCAATCCTGAACACAGATTTTTCGGTCTCGCATACAATCCGCGCCGGTGTGGTGGCCTATCAAGCGAGTGACGCCGTTTGAAAACGGGTCGGCGCTCCCCTGTTCCGTCGAAAAGCCTTTGATTACCGTTTCGGCCATCGGACAGAAAAATAGTGGATGGATAAATAAGAGACACGACTTTGAAAGTTATTCCGGAATCGCGGCTGCGGTGTCCGACAAACTTCAGTTTGTCGCCGTCTTCATTACTCAACGCTCTGAGGAAACCAGACGCCGCCTTCAAACGCCAACGACAAATTGAAATTCACAGGGCAACATAATAAAGCGGCGACAAACTGAAGTTTGTCGGACATAGGGGCGCCGCTTATGGGCAACCTTGATTTCAAACAATTCGGCGAGCGACATCGCCCGCACATTCATACGCCCGGCAAGACGCTGTTCGTCACATTTCGTTTGGCCGGATCGATTCCAAAAGCGACCTTGCGCGAGTACAAAGCGAAGAAAGATTGGCTAGAAAACGAGTTGCGACGGGCCCGGAAATTGGCTGATGTCCATGAAACCCCTGAATTGAAAAAGCAACTTGAGCTCGTCGAGCGATACAATCGCGAGTGGTTCGTGAAGTTTGAAGACATCCTGCACAAAGCTCAAACCGGCCCGATGTGGATGCGGGATGACAGAGTGGCTGTGAAGGTGGCGGAGAACCTGCACAGGTTGGACGGAGACGCATACACATTGGACGCTTTCTGTGTGATGTCGAATCATGTTCACGCGGTCTTCAAGCCGCTCCTTTCCGAAGCGGAATTGAAGGAGGGCTTCGACGAAGACGGTCATCTGATCTTCCTCAGCGAGCATCCGTGCTTGTCGAAAATCATGCATTCTCTAAAGGGCCGCGCCGCCAGAGAATGCAATCTTGTCGTGTCTCGTACGGGACAATTTTGGGAACACGAAAGCTTTGATCACGTCATCCGCCAAGGAAAGCTAATGGCGACGATCAGATATGTTCTCAACAATCCAGTCAAAGCAGGGTTGGTGTCAACATGGCGCGAATGGAGATGGAATTACTGCCGAGGCGAACTAATTGATGATCTGTGATCTTCAACAACCTAAAGCTCGTCTGGCCTTTATTATAGAGCCAACCGAGAAAACAAAGGTCCGTCGCCAATCATCAACGACAAACTGAAGTTTGTCGGACATTTTTTCGCCCCTTGTCCGACAAACTTCAGTTTGTCGGAGGCTTCGGCAATAGAATAGTCACCGGGGCGACGACAAACTGAAGTTTGTCGGACATTTTCTCGCGCCTTGTCCGACAAACTTTAGTTTGTCGGAGGCTTCGGCAAGTGACTATACGCGGGAGGGCGGCGACAAACTGAAGTTTGTCGGACATTTTCTCGCGCCTTTACATTAACTTTCCAAATCGTGAATGGATGCTATTTTTCTGTCCCCTATTTTTCAGCCGGCGTCTCTGAGCGGCGCAGCCCGGACACGCTCGCCGTCAATTTACGCGGCGCATCCGAATCCGGATTGGCCTTTTGCAGCGCGCGGAATTCCTGTTCGGCTTCGGCGAGCAGGCCGGCCCGCGCATACAACAACCCCAGCAACAAATGCGACGAGGCGTAATCGCGCCGCGCTCGGGCTATCTCGGCGGCTGCGGCCTGATTGAGGATTCTGAATTTGGCTTGCGGCGCCGGGGGGCGGGGCGCGATGAATTCCTGTCCGCCTCTGATAGCCTTGACCTGCCACGAATAGACTTGCCCGCGCGCAAGCTGCGGCGCCGTCCAACTGAGGCCCTTGAGCAATGGGCTGGATGAGACCAGATTGAATTGCGCGTCGTAGACTTCTACGACATAGCCTTCGGCGTCGCCCAGCGACGTCCATTTGAAAGCCGGGCGGTCGGCGAGCAGGACTTTGCCGGCGGGTTCGATGATTGCAAAGCGCCGGCCTTCATCATCAGCGCCCATCAACGAACTACCGGGGCGGCTCAGGCCCGCAACCAATGGCGATCTCGGCGCCCTCTGATTCGACAGCGCGTTCTCCGCCAGTCGGCGGTATTTGGACGGCCACTGATCGACTCCCGTCAACCGGCCCCGGGCGTCGAGCGTCAGCGACGAGCCGCCGTCGTTGAGCCTGACGAGCGCAGGCGCGGTCTCCGGCGCGGGCGGAGCGGGGTTGACGGAGGGCGATGGCGGAGGCGTCGGAGGCGCATGCACGATCGATGGCTGCGTCCGCTTCGACATCGCTATCCATACTGCCACCGCCAACAGCGACAAAGCCGTCGCCGCGTAAATCCACGAGGGGATTTTGACGAGTGGCGCGCGCAGCGCCGCCGCGATGCGATCAGGCCACCCCGCCTGCGCTCCCTTCGCCGCTCCACGCGGGCGGTATTCGCGGTCGAGTTCCGCCGCGATCTCGTTTCTGAAGTCGCGCAGATCTGCTATGAGCGGCGCGCACCGCGCGCATGAAGCGATATGGTCTTCGACCATCCGCCGGTCCTCGCCGGTCAGCAATCCGTCCACATAAGCGGCGCTCTGATCGAAGCTCATGTGCGACCCGACGGCGGCCCCCTCCGCTAAATCGGCGTAAAGTCCAATCACGTCGTTACCCGGCGCTGATTCGATGAGGCGGCGACACTCCCGGCATTCGGCCAAATGATCGTCCACGCCGAGCAATTCCGATGGCGTGAGCTTCCGCCGATGATAGTTTACTACCTGAGCCGATGAGAGATGTTCTGTCACTTTCTTCTCGCCCCGATTGAAACGATTGTGGGGTAATCTGCCTGATAAGTTGTCGAAGCCGGCGGCTTATTACCAGCGGCGGACCTGAGGCTTCAAAAAAATCCTTTCAGCCGCCGCGCCAACCGTTCACGCGCCGATTTGCGTAAGTTTATGACCTGTTGCCGCGTCAGTTCGAGCAGCCCGGCGATCGTCGCGTCGTCGAGCGGCAATTGCGGCCACAGTTCGGCGAATCGTTCGGCGGAGAGTTCGAGCGCGTCCGCGATCTGCCGCAAAGTGGCGACGCCGGTCGCCGGAAAGAGCGCCAGACAGCCGCCCCCGTCGGCTTCGCGCAGATTGAGCAGCAACGCCACCCGCTGCGCGCGCGGCAATTCGCGCACTTCCTGCCAGAGCCGTTCGAGAAAGATGCGCTTCTCGACCTGCACCGCCACGTCGGCGCCGGACGCGATATCGACGCCGCCCATCTCCCCTTCGGTCGAAGCCGTCGGTTCATCCTTGACCTGCAACAGCGCCGCCACGACGCTTACCAGATCATCGAAAGCTGCCGGCCCGCCGACATAGTCGAAGATCACAGCCAGCAGTTCGTTGAGCTTCGCCCCCTGCCACTCGGCGCTCGTCCGCCAGGCTAGCGCCAGAAACTTTTCGTCGTCCGGCAATTGGCGCAACTTCTCGGAAGGCGCCGGCGATTGGTCGCGCCAGGCCGCAAAGCCGGCGATCGAAAGATTCCGGCGGTCGGTCCAGAGAGCCAGCCCCGCCTGCCTTGTCAGCGCGTACTGCAAACGACTCCTCAGCGCGCGCCGGCGCGGCGATTGCCGGCGCAACCAGGCGTAGCAGACCCGATAGGCGATGGTCGCCGCCAGCCCGCGCGCGTCGCTGATCGAGCGCTCGTCAGGCTGGGCGCCTAACTTCCGTAATTCAGCCAGCCATTGCGTCAGCGCCTCCTGCGCGAGGTCCTCTTCATCCGCCCGGGCGCCAGAGTCGAGGCGCAGCTTGAAGCGAATGACGCCTCTGATCACCGGTTCGATGTGCGCCGCGGTCAGTCGCGCAAGCGCCGTCTCCGCCGCCTCGTTGCCCCGCGCCCGCAATGCCTGAAGCCACGGCGCAAGCAGATCGTCATTCTGAATAGACGACTTCATCATGCAATCAAAACAATTTCGCCCAATACGGAAGCCGGCCTGGAAGGTCAGATTAAAAGCCGCAGGCCGGGGCGTCAAGAGGGACCGCGTCACAGCACTGATCGAATGCGATGAGAGGGGAGCGCCAGGGATGAAACTTATACCAAAAGCGAATGGCATGGCATTTGCTCCACACCTAATATGACTGCAACAATCAACACAGAGATAGCGGCGCGCCTGAAAGAGATCGCCCGCCTGCTTGATGAGCAAGTGGCTACACGGCCATCTTCTCCAACACGGCGCTGGCGCACGAACTAGGAAAGACTCACGATTGGGTGGCGCTCTATTACGACGGCGGAGAAGGCGCCGCGCAATGCACGGTAGTCACGGCTAAGCGGGGGCCGCTCGCCGGAAGGCGCGTAATTCGAGGGCGGGAGACCGAAAGCGCCGCCTTTTACAATCCTCAGCGAGGAGGCGGATGATGATATGGCATATCAACCAATAGAAAACTACGGAGTCATCGGGGACACCCAAACAGTGGCTCTAGTGGGAATGAACGGGTCAATCGATTGGTTCTGTTTTCCCAGGTTCGACTCACCGAGCGTCTTCGCCGCCATCCTCGATGACAAGAAAGGCGGACATTTCAAGATCGCGCCCAGAACCGATGCGATCGCTCACAAACAGCTTTATTGGCCGGAAACGAATGTCCTCATCACGAGGTTCCTTTCGCCGGACGGGGTGGCCGAGATCACCGATTACATGCCCATCGGCAGGGATACTACGGCGGCCGGAAGCCGGCAGGTGGTGCGCCGCGTCGAGATGGTGCGAGGAAGCATGGTTTTCAGGTTGGAATGCTACCCGGCCTTCAACTACGCGCGCGATGTTCACGAAACCGAGATTTTCAAAGAAGGGGCCTCGTTCCACGCGCCTGGATTCAGCCTGGGATTGGCTTCGTCTGTTCCCCTGAAACGGGACGGGCCTGGCGTCTTCGCCGAATTTACGCTGCAAGAAGGACAGACAGCCGTATTCGTGCTCAAGGACATCCCGTGCGGCGCGGGTTGCGGCCTTACTATGTCTAAGCAAGAGGCGTGGGATGATTTCAAAAGGACCGTCGAGTATTGGCGTCGCTGGATCTCAAAATGCACGTACACCGGCCGCTGGCGCGAGACGGTACATCGCTCCGCGCTGGCGCTGAAGCTGCTCACCTATGAACCGACAGGCGCGATTGTCGCGGCGCCAACCTGCAGTCTGCCAGAAGCGATTGGAGGCGTCCGCAACTGGGATTACCGATACACCTGGATTCGAGACGCCGCCTTCACACTCTATGGACTGCTCCGGATAGGGTTGACCGAAGAGGCGTCGAGTTTCATGGACTGGGTGGACGCCAGATGTCACGAGCCGAATCCCGACGGGTCTCTGCAGATTATGTATGGAATTGACGGGCGCCATGCGCTGACGGAGGAGACCCTCGATCATCTGGAAGGTTACAAGGGGTCGCGCCCGGTGCGAATCGGGAACGACGCTTACAATCAACTGCAGTTGGACATCTACGGCGAGTTAATGGATTCGGTCTATCTGTACAACAAATACGGAAGCCCGATCTCATCAGAACTCTGGTCGGACCTCAGACGGCTGATCAACTGGATCAGCGATAACTGGCGGCGGGAAGACGAGGGGGTCTGGGAAACTCGCGTAGGGCGGCGCCACTTCGTCTATTCCAAGCTCATGAGCTGGGTCGCTCTCGATCGTGGTTTGCGACTGGCTGACAAGCGTTCGTTCCCGGCCGACCGGGAGAAGTGGTTGAAGATCCGCGACCAAATCTATGAAGAGATTATGGCCATGGGATGGAGTCCTACGCGCCAGGCCTTCGTCCAGTATTACGGGAGCGAAGCGCTGGACGCCTCGAATCTGATGATGCCGTTGGTGTTCTTCCTGGCCCCCTCAGACCCCAGAATGTTGAAGACTCTCGACGCGATCAATAAGCCGCCCGATAAGGGTGGGCTGGTATCCAACAGCCTGGTCTATCGCTACAACACGAATGAGATGAGCGACGGACTTGAAGGCGCCGAGGGGACGTTCAACATCTGTACCTTCTGGCTCGTCGAGGCGCTCACGCGCGCGGGGCGCGTGGATAAGACTCGATTGGACGAAGCGCGGCTGATATTCGAGCGGATGCTCGGTTACGCGAACCACGTCGGGTTGTATGCGGAGGAGACCGGCCCCACCGGCGAGGCGCTGGGAAATTTCCCGCAGGCCTTTACGCATCTGGCTCTCATCAGCGCCGCATACAACCTGGATCGGACTCTCGATGGGAGGAGCTGATTACAGCAACTTGTCGAGCGTGATCGGCAAATCGCGAATTTGTTGTTCATAGTCTAAATCAGGCCACGCAACATTGGGACATCGGTACAGTACCGCGCGCATCTGCGCCAGGATAAGCCGATGAGTGAGCGGAAGAGGAACACAAAAAGCGCAAAGCAGAACACAAAAGGCGCAAATATTCTTTTGGGTCTCCGGCCTCGCCTTTCCATCTGTTTTGCGCTTTTTGTGTTCTGCTTTGCGCTTTTTGTGTTGAACCAGGTTTCCTCATCCACCCAAACAACTTCTGCGCCGAACTCTCCCGGAGCCTTCTCCTTATCCTGGCGCATATGGCGCCGCGCGCGACTGCTGCGCGGCCGACCGATGAGTCGGCCGCGCAGCAGTCGCGCGCGGTACTGTACCAACCATACGTGTTTTGGTTTAGCCGCCGGTTGTGAGAACGGCTCGAAACCGCGCCTTACCGCTCATCATGTGATCGTAGGCCTCGGCCGCGCGCTCCAGCGGAAAGACCTCGGTCATGGCCCGCACGCCTGTCAGCGCGCTGAATGAGAGCGTGTCCTGCGAATCGATGGACGCGCCGGAGGGCCAACCCACGATCGACCGGCGCCCTGCGATGAGCAGACCAGCCGGCGCTTCGAGAGGTTCTTCGGCGACGCCGAGGACGATGAGCTTCCCGTTGACGCCGAGACCTCCCAATACCGCGTTCATCGCTTTGCCGCTCGTCACAGTTGCGAGGATGACCCTTGCGCCGCCGAGCTTGGTAAGTTCCACCGCGGCGTCCTGCGCCTGGCTATCGATGTAACGCCACGCGCCGAGCTTCATGGCCAGCGGCTCTTTGTCCCTCCCTCTCGCAATGACGACGGTCTTGAAACCCATCTTCGAAGCGAACTGAACGGCCAAATGACCGAGGCCCCCCACTCCCAGTACGGCGACCGTCTCCCCGGGCCGCGCGCCGCTGTTTCGAAGAGAGTTGAAGGTGGTGACTCCCGCGCACATCAGCGGCCCCGCGTCTACGTCCGAAAGCCCTTCCGGGATCAGCGCCAACGCTCCGGCGGGAGCGATCATGTATTCGGCGTAGCCGCCGTCGTACGAGATGCCGGGAATTTGAAAGGCGATTTGGCAGGTAACGAAGTCGCCGCGACGGCAAGAATCGCAGCGGCCGCAGTGTCCGCCATGCCAGCCGACTCCGACCCGTTGGCCTGATGTCCACCCGGCGACGCCTGCGCCGACCGCGTCAATGATTCCGGCGATCTCATGTCCGGGAATCCGGGGGTACTGGATGCCCGGCCAAGTTCCCTCTTTTGTAAATGAGTCGCTGTGGCAGACGCCACAAGCCTCCACCTTGAGGCGCACAAATCCGGCCCCGGGCTCCGGGATTTCGCGTTCAACAATCTCAATCGGACCTTTCATCTCGGCGATTTGCGCAACACGCATTCTTGGCATGGTTCCTCCGATTAACGTCGGCAGCCCATCGGCTCGAAGGGCTGCTTGCTCTGCCTCGTGGGTATGGGGTGATGGACCTCCACCCCCAAAGCAATTGACGTTCCAAGTTTGGGCCTCTTGCAAAAGTCCTTTGGGATAGAGCGAGCGGATTGACAACCGTAGCGCAAACTGTCTAGCTAAAGTTTCTACACAAGTCCGGGATTGATCTTCGTCCCGGAGGGACGCCGGATATTAGCCGGTGGAGAAACCACCGGACGCAATCGAAATCACCCTCGGGAGCCC
>WNFU01000288.1_pt1 | contig 82056 bp, 57 predicted proteins | sample 5400121 | NCBI WGS metagenome assembly WNFU01 (sample SAMN13153360, study PRJNA577476) | soil metagenome | isolation source: 100 cm soil or saprolite under grassland replicate 1 | place: USA:California | collected 2016-06-15
GTGGGGATGACGCCGCCCACGTCCACGGGCTGCGACTGGCCGGCAGCGAGGCCATACACCGGCCAGAAGTCCGCGACGCGGGTCGTGCTGCCGTCCACCCTGTTCTTGAGGAAGTAGGAGACCGCGAACCAGTTGTAGGTGGGCTGGTCGCCGGAGGCGTTCGTCACGGTGCCGGTGAAGGTGACGGTGTCGCCCGCGGCGGCGGAGGAGGGCCCCGAGGCCGCCGCCATGGTGAGATCGGCGAGCGGCAGTCCGTTGATGTGAATGGTGGGCGGGGGGTCGAAGGTGTTGTTGCTCTCGTTCGACTCGGCCACGTAGCCCCACGAGTCCGCGACGGCGAGGAGGTCGTAGTCGCCGCCCGGGAGCCAGGTGGGGATGACGCCGCCCACGTCCACGGGCTGCGACTGGCCGGCAGCGAGGCCATACACCGGCCAGAAGTCCGCGACGCGGGTCGTGCTGCCGTCCACCCTGTTCTTGAGGAAGTAGGAGACCGCGAACCAGTTGTAGGGTGTCACCAGCAGTCGCACTGGCTGGGCCGCTCGCCGCCGTCATGTGGAGATCCGGCGAGGTGTCGTCCACGGTGGCGGTTGCAGTCGCCACGGCCGCGCTGCCCGTCCCGTCGTTCGCGTCCTGATAGGTGACCGTGATGATGTCCCCGTTACTCACGGTCAACGCCCCATCCTGCGCGACCAGAACGATCGGCACCGACCCCGTGAAGATGCCGGAGTCGGCTGCGGTCTCGGTCAGGTTGACCGTCATCGGGACGACCGACGTCGTGCTGGCGATGGTCACGGACGCGCCGTCGCGCGAGGCCGGGCTCAGGTTGAGATCGGAATCTGCGACCGTGATCGTGACCGTTCCCGGCGCCCGGTATGACGGCGTGGAATCCAGGGTGACGACTCCCTTGGACGACGCCCTCACCTTGGAGGAGGTCGACCTGACCTCGTTCTGTGTGCCTCCACAACCGGTTGCGAACAGCGTCGACGCCACGGCTACCGCTGCCACGTTCAGAATCGCGTCCCAGTTCACCCGGCGATCTCGCATGCTGTTGCCCCTCGAGGTATGTCGAATCGACGTGGTCACGTACGATCACGTACGCGGCGACGCTTGCTCGCTGTGCAGAAACCGATCTGGCTGGAGCACCCACCCTCCCCAGTCCGTACAGATGCTACCTATAGTCGCATTCGCGATGAGTGAGGTTGATTGCCGTCAAGTGACATTCACATTGGGTGGGAGAGTGGTCCCCACTCACGTCACGGCCCGGACAAGCTCAGCATGAGCGGGGACCGGGCCGACCGAACTTCACGAGGTTGACGACCGAATCGAGGTTGAGGGTTCGGGATCCGTGGATCGAACGGGTCCCGGTCGCGCATGGCCGGGAACCACGCCTTCACGCATCCTCACCTCACATGGATTCCCGACGCGGCGATCCGCGAGGAGCTCCTCCGCACCCAGACGGTGATCGCGGCCGAGACGGGGCTTGTGCCGACGCTCTTCCGGCCGCCCTACGGAGAGTACGACGCGCGCGTGCTCCGGACCGCAGCGGCGCTCGGGCTGCGAACGATCGAGTACGATCTCCCGTCGGGCGATCCCGACGCACGCGCGACGAGGCAGTCGCTCGTGGACTGGGTGCTCTGCGCGGCGCGGCCCGGATCGATCATCGTCATGCATCTCAACCACCGGCGGTTCCACACGGCGGCCGCAACCGCATCGGACCATCGCGCCCACACGCGCCGTAGCAGGACCCAGAACGCCCGGTCCACCGCGACGCGGGGCTGTTCTCCGATGCAAGTCGTGAGTAACCCGCTACTGTGCGAAGATCCTCGAGATGCTCAAGCGCTAGTCCGTCGTTCGTATCCGCCCGGCCGACCGCACGTAGCCGGTCGGCGGGGAGCGTGAGAGGCCTCGGCGACGGGGGAGATGTCAGCCCGCGACGGTCGCCGCGGCGGCCTGCTCGGCGGCGCGGGCGGCGGCCCAGTTCGGCGGGAGCAGCTCGTCGAGGCGGCGGTGGGGCCAGCCGGCGGCGAGCTTCTGGAAGACGTCGGTGAGGTACGCGAGCGGATCGATGCCGGCCAGCATGCAGGCGCCGATCACGGTGTAGGCGATCGCGGCGCGCTCGCCGCCCTGGTCGGAGCCCGCGAACAGGTAGTTGTTTCGTCCCACGGCGACCTGGCGCAACGCGCGCTCCGACGCTGTGTTGTCGAGCGGCAGGCGGCCGTCCTCGAGGAAGCGCTTCAGGCCCTCCCAGCGCGCGATCGCGTAGTAGCAGGCCTTCGCGAGCGGGCTCTTCGGCGGCTCCTTGTTGTAGGTATCGGCCATCCACTTGGCGAGCGCGTCGATGATCGGCGGCGCCTCGCGCTGCCGTCGCTCCAGCCGGGCCTCGTGGTCCTCGCCGGCTTCGGTGGCGGCGCGCTCAATCGCGTAGAGCTGGCGGATGAGCTCCACCGGGATCGCCGCGCGCAGGTCGCCGGCGTCGAGCGTCTCCACGAAGCCGCGCCGAGCGTGGGCCCAGCACGACACCTCGATCGCCGTCGCGCCGTCGCGGGTGAAGAGGTCGTTGTAGCCGGCGTAGCCGTCCACCTGGGTCCAGCCTTTGCGTTCGGCGAGGAAGCTCTGCGGCCACTCCCCCTTCCAGTCCGGCGTGTACACGAAGGCGCACCACTTCCCGTCGCCCAGGTACACCCAGAGGTGCCCGCGCTTCACGCCGTTCGGATGATCCTTGTCGAGCACCTTGAGGCCGGTGTCGTCGCTCTGGAGCAGGTGGGCGACGAGCGCGTTTCGCCAGATCGCCCTCGCGATCGCGTCAAGCCCGTCCGTCCCCGCGGCCACCCAGTCACCGAGGGTGGACGCCTTCAGGTCCACGCCGCTGCGCGCGTAGATCCCGGAGAGCCGGTGGAGCGGCAGGTGGTCCTTGTACTTGGAGACGAGCACGTGCGCGAGGAGCCCAGGCCCCGGCAGGCCGCCGTCGATGGGCTTCGCCGCCGGCGGCGCGATCACCACGCCCTCACCGCACTTGCGGCACGCGCACTTCGCCCGCGCGTACTCGATCACCTTGAAGCTCGCCGGCACGAACTCGAGCGCCTCGCTCCGCTCGTACCCGATGCACGCCTTCTCGCCGCCGCAGGTCGCGCAGATCTTCTCCTTCGCGGCCGGCTCGAGGATGACCTCCTCGCGCGCGACCGCGAGCCCATCGAAGCTCTTTCGAAGATCCACCGGGCACGCGCACAGGTACACGCGGACCGTCGACGGGAAGCTCAGCATGTCGGCTCCGCGAGGACCTCGAGGAGCCGGCGCAGCGCGCCTGCGTCGAAGGCGGGGCCGACGCACACGCGGATCTCGCCGAGCACGATCTCCATGGCCGCGTCCGCCGTCACCGCGGCCACGGCTGCGCGCGGCGTCATTTCGACGGGCACGAACTCGATCTTGCCGCCGGGCTCGGCCGCCGCTCCGAGGCGTCGCCGCCACCACTTCAGCCGCTGGGTCGAGATCCCTGTCTCGCGCCGAAACGCCACGCGCGTGAGGCCGCTCGCCTCGAATGCCGCGAGCGCCGCGCGCCCGTCCGCCTCGCTCCAGTACCGATCCGCCGCCAGCTCGTGCAGCCGCGCCTGGTTCGTCCCGCCGATCTTCTTCGTCTTCGCCACGGTCACCTCCGTGGCGAAGCGTGCCTCGATGCCGTCAGGCTCGACAGGTGCGGTTCACCGGGCGCTTACTCGAGGAATGCGGGGAGGGCGTCCGGCAGCACGACGTCGCAGCGGTGCCGCGACGCACTCGCCGGCGCGATCGGCGCCAGGACGGCCGCAATGGCCGCATCCTGCGCACCGGGCGTCACGGATTTTGGTGCGCCGGTGGTGCGCAGCGCACCATCCGGAAAAGGAGAAGGCCGCGACCCGCCGGTTTCCCGTGGAGAGTCGCGGCGTTCTGAGTCGGGGAGACAGGATTTGAACCTGCGACCCCTTGGTCCCGAATCCGGCGGCGCAATATCACACCCCCCGCAACAGATCGCATGCACTGCCAAACTATTGATTTCGCTGCCTTCGGCTCAAGGCCCTTCATGGCACCGGTCGCACGGAGCGTATGGAAGCTGCCGGCCGTGACTGCAAAACGACTGCAGGACTTCGACCTCAGCTGGACCCCGATCTGGTGGCGAAGTGCCAGGTTCTCCAGCGGGAGTTCACGCTCGTTCGAAACGATGACCTGGCAGCTCCCGAAGATGGCCTGCATCAAGCTCAACACCGGCCGAACGCTCTCGAAACACGCTGCGGCTCAATGCTCTTCGCATGGATGAGCTTTTCGGCAGGCACAACATCGTTACGTGGCAACTGATTCTCGCGCCGGCCACTCGCCGAGGAGCGACCATCCGCGTCCACGAGTTGCGAGGTCCACTGCGACGAGGTTCCCGGGCATCGCAACCTTGTTCAGTCCGACGCAACGGACGCCCGCGACCTCGGCGTCGAGCCGGGTATGGTGGTGACCGAAGAAGCAGACCCGCGGACGAACGCGGTCGAGCACAACGTCGAGGCCCGCCGCCTCGCTCACGTATCCGGCGCCGCGCCGGTGGCGATCGAACTTCACGCCCGCGGGTGCGTCGTGCGCGAGCAGAACGTCGATCCCGGAGCGCCGACCGAGCTCGTCGATCTCGTCGCGCGTGTAGTGGCGCTTCGCGTAGCCCTGGAGATGCTTCGACCGCCGCTCGTAATCGGACGGACCGAAGCAGCCGCCGATGCCACCGACGCGCACGACGTCGCGCCCCTTTCCTAGGTCCATCGCGCGTCCGTTCCGAAGGTAGAAGAGCCCGGGAAGGATCTCTTCGCGATCCCGGGAGTCGAGCCACACGAAGTCCTCGTGGTTCCCCTTGATGAAGATCGTCTTGCGCGGCACCGCACGGCGCTCGGCGAACCAGGAAGGGAAGTCGCCCGCGCCCTCGTGCTTTCGAGTCGCCTTGTCTACTCGGTCGGGATCGGGCCAGACGCCGAAGTCTCCAACGTGCAGCACCCACTCGAACCGGCGGCCGAGCGCGTTCTCGAACGCGAGGACGTCGTCGTAGAGTCGACCAATGGCTCCGTTCGCCGTTCGTCGCTAACGAGCCGCTTCACGGCCGCGCGGCAGCGGGCACGCGAGCGATGATCTCGCGGACGACCTCGCGCGCGACGGCGATGGCCTGGTCGACCTCGTCGAGCGCGGGCTCGTCCGGGATCCCGGGGTAGCGGAACTTCCACGCGTACTCGGCGAGTGGCGCAGCTCGGTCGATGACTGGCCGAAGCGACGGGTCGATCGTCACGGCGAGCTCGCCGATCTCCTCGATGCTGTGCGTCTTCCGGAACGGACGCGCGTGGAGCGTGAGGAATCCCTTGATTGCCTTCTCCGCCGCCTGCTGGCAGTGGAACACTGCGGCGTCGCTCAACGGGGGCTCGGCAGCTCTCGCAACCTCAGCGGCGCGAGCATCCTCCGAGGCCTTGCGTAGCCAGGAGCGGGTCTCGACGAAGACGGCCGGGTCACTCGCCAAGGAGGACCCGCCCTTCACGAACGACCGTTGCGGGCAAGGAGGTGACCACGCCGAGTCGCTCCTCGAACGCCCGGCGTGTCCAGACCAGCACGTCTGCGGCGACGCCAGTGCCGCGGAGGACCTCGTAGGCCAGGCGGGCGCGCCGGCGCTCGGGCGGCGCGTCGTCCGGCACGACGAGGCTGGTAGGCGGGAACAAGCCGACGGAGCAGCTCCGCCAGCGTCGGATCGCTCACCCTGTCCGGGACCTCGGGCACGAGGATCATTCTACCCGCGCGCGGCAAGAATGGCTCTCCGTCGTCGCGTCCCTCCTCGAGACACGCTCCCAGTACCGAGCGATGTCCGCCGCGGTCTCGAGGTGCGCCGCCGACGTCACCGCGCGCACCGCCAGTTCCTTCGCTGACTCCACGAAGAGCCGAAGCGGCGCTGAGCGCTGGGCGCGGCTCGGGAAGTACAGCGAAGTAGCCGGGTACGGTTGGCGCGTAGGCTTCGAGCACCAGCGCGAGGCGGCCGTTGCGCAGGTACTCCATCGCGGCTGGCTCGAAGGCGTAGGCCAGCCCCGCGCCTTCCGCCGCCAGGGACAGGCTCACCATGTGGTGGTTCGTGGCGATGCCCCCGCGCACGGGGACGCGCCACGACTTGCGGGCACGCTCCAGTTCCCACGCGTAGAGCGCCCCGCTCGTTTGCTATCTCAAGGCAATGCACTCGTGCCGCATCAGGCCCTGGGGGCGCTCGGGGGTGCCGTGACGTGCGAGGTAGGCAGGTGCGCCCACCACTGGTGACGTCGCTGTCAGGCGTCATTGTGGGCCAGGGAGCTGGACAGGGAACGGTGGGCGTCGACCTGCCTCAGCAGTTCCTTCGCCTTCTCCTCCACGGCGGCGACCGCATCGGCACCGGCGACCCAGCGCAGCGGCGGCTCGGGCTCGTCGATGACGGTGAGCAGTGCTTTGGCGAGCTTGGCCGGGTCACCCGCCTGCTTGCCGCTCATGCTCTTCCAGGCGGCCTGGGTCCGTGCCGTCCGCTCAGCGTAGTCGGGGAGCGACAGCCCGGGCCACGTCGTCGAGGTGTCCTCCAGCAGGTCGGTACGGAAGAAGCCGGGCTCGACGATGGTGGTGCGGATGCCGTACGGCGCGACGTCGAACCGCAGCGACTCCATCCAGCCCTCGAGGCCGAACTTCGATGCGGCGTAGGCGGCGACGAACTCCTGCCCGATCAGGCCAGCCATCGAGGAGATGGTGACGACGTGTCCGGAGCGCTGCTTGCGCATCACCGGGAGGACTGCGCGGGTGACGTTCAGCGGACCGAACAGGTTCGTTTCCATCTGCGCACGGAACTGCTCCGGACTGATCTCCTCGAAGTAGCCCGCCTGGAAGGTGGCCGCGTTGTTGATGAGCACGTCGATGCGGCCGAACCGGTTTACGGCGGCCGCGACGGCGGACTCGGCATCGGCCGGCTTGGTGACATCCAGCCGGGCCGCGAGTAGGTTCCCGTGGGCACCGACCGCCTGCTCGACCGCCTGCGGGCGGCGACCAGTGGCGACCACTTGGTGACCAGCAGCAAGGGCGGCGCGCGCGATGTCCACGCCCATGCCTCGGCTGGTGCCCGTGATGAAGAAGACCTTGGTCATGGGGACTCTCCGACTCAGCCCGAGTGGCGGCGAGATGCCGCCGGAGGCCAGTCACGTGCTCTGAGGGATACGCGCTCGTCTCGCCCGGAACTAGACGGCGGCCGGGGAATGGGCTCTTAAGCACAGGTTAAGAATGCTACGTCGGCGCCGGGAACACTTCGACGGACTGCCGCAGGTCCTTTCGCCATGAAGACCGCGCTCCTCCCGCAGTTGCAGGTATTCCTCGTTGTGGCGCGCCTGCGCAGCTTCAGCGGGGCGGCGCGCGAGCTGGGCGTTTCCGCGCCCGCCGTGAGTCAGTCCGTGCGCCTACTCGAGGAGCAGCTGAACGTCGTGCTGCTCACCCGAACGACACGCAGCGTGGCGCTTACGGACGCGGGACGGCGCCTCGTGGAGGAGGCAGGCCCGGGGCTTGGCCACGCGCTGGCGGCCCTCAACACGGTCTCCGCCCAGCCTGGGGAAGCTGTGGGGCGGCTGCGGCTGTCGGCCCCACGAATGGCGGTGGCCTTCGTCGTCAATCCGGTGCTGCCCACCTTTCGCGCACGCCACCCGCGCGTGGAGGTGGAGGTCGACATCGAGGACCGCTTCGTGGACATCGTCGCGGAGGGCTACGACGCGGGCGTGCGCCTGAGCGAGGCCATCGAGCGTGACATGGTGCAGGTGCGTCTCACCGACGCCTTCCGCTTCGTGGTGGTGGGCGCCCCCAGCTATCTCGATCGCCACGGCACGCCCGAGAAGCCCCAGGACCTCTTGCGCCACGAGTGCATCACCTTCCGCCCGCAGACGACGGGGGCGCTCTACGCCTGGGAGCTCGAGCGGGGCCGCAAGACGTGGCGCGTGCCGGTGCGCGGCGGCGTCGTCACCGGCGACAGCCAGGTGATGCTGTCCCTGGCCGAGTCGGGCCTCGGGCTCACGTACGCCTTCGAGCCGATCGTGCGGGAGCAGCTCCGCACCGGAAGACTGAAGGTCGTGCTCGAGGCGTACGCGCCCACCGTGCCCGGGTTCTTCCTGTACTTCCCGAGCCGCGCGCAGCGCTCGCCGCCGCTCCGTCTCTTCATCGAGGCGGCGAAGGAGCTGGCGGTGCGAGCACTCTAAACAACCGGGACGACGCCGCCGTCCCTCCCCCGCCGAAAGGTGCGCCACTTGGCTCGCGCCGTCGGACGGAGCCTCGCACCGGTGCAAACCGCCGAATGGCCGGCGTTCTCTGTTCCGAAGCCAGTTGGCTTGCGGCCAAGGGGTAGTAGGTTCCGGCCGGGGCGCGACCTCGAGAGTTCGCGGGATTCCGCGGCTCGCCGAGCCGTCGAAGGGCGCTGGACGATTCCTGGTGCAGCGGGCGGCGGCTACGATTAACGCATCACACGGATCGACTGCCGCCTGGGCAATGGCGGACACGGCCTCACCCCGATACCGACCGCTACGAAACGGAGGACGAGCACATGGCAAAGAACACGATCTTTGTGTGGTACGACAAGGACGCGGAAGCCGCGGCCCGCTTCTACACCCAGACCTTCCCAGATAGTGCGATGGGTCGCATTGTCCGCGCGCCCAGCGACTATCCCAGCGGCAAGAAGGGCGACGTGCTGATGGTCGAGTTCACCGTGGCTGGGGTGCATTGTGTCGGCCTGAATGGTGGACCCGAGTTCAAGCACAACGAAGCGTTCTCGTTCCAGATCGCGACCGACGATCAAGAAGAGACCGATCGCTACTGGAACGCGATCGTCGGCAACGACGGCCGGGAAAGCGCGTGCGGCTGGTGCAAGGACAAGTGGGGCGTGTCATGGCAGATCACGCCGCGGGTGTTGACCGAAGCGGTTGCGGCAGGGGGTGAGCAAGCGAGGCGCGCTTTCCAAGCGATGATGCCCATGAGGAAGATCGACGTCGCCACGATCGAGGCCGCGAGGCGTGGCTGACGCTTGGCGGGCGCACACGCGGCGGTGCCAGGAGCAGCGTCGCGCCGGCTCCTCAGCCGCGGAGGCTCGCGAAGGCCTGTGCGATGCGCTGCGGTGCCTTGGGCCGTGCGTACATCCGCTCCATGTACGCCCGCAGATTCGGCAATGCCTCGAGCAGATGCACCACGCTCGCCATATCGGCCGTGTATGCCGCCACGAAGTCCGCGACGGTCACGTTCTCACCGACCAGCACAGGGCGCGTCTCGAGGTGCTTCTCCATGACCGCGGCCATGTCGAGGAAGTCCTGGCGCGCGATGGGGATCTCGGCGGCCAGCCGCTTCTCGATCGGATAGAGGTGCGTGTGGCGCGCGATGCGCCAGAGCGGTTGCTCGAGCTCCGTCGCCGTGAAGAGCAGCCAGCGATTCACCTGCGCACGGGCTCGCAGGGGCGGGGAGGAACCCCTTCTCCGGATACTTCTCCGCGAGGTACAGCACGATCGCGACCGATTCGCTCAGCACGAAGTCGTCATCGACGAGGACGGGGACCTTGCCGGCGGGATTCACGGCCAGGAACTCCGGCCGGTGGTGCTCCCCCTTCGTGAGGTCCACCTGGACGTACTCGAAATCGAGGTCCAACTCCCGCAGCATCCACAGGGCACGGATGGTGCGCGTCGGAGCAAAACCGTAGAGCTTCATTGGCCTCCACGAGAGTAGCTCCATTTGTGCATGAGCGCACAGGTTCGCGCCAGCTCGGCAGCAGGCACGATCAACCTGTGGACATCGGTGAGGGCGGCCTTGGAACACCGTCGCTTGGAGGTGGCCACCAGGCGGCTTCCGGACCGTGCCCGACCACCTGCCGCGACGCCATCATCGATCGATTGCGGGCGGCTCGGAGGCGGATCGCCTCCTGTGTGAGCTCCCGTGCCGGGTCGAACTTGGCGCGCGTTATCGCCTCGGCGATCACGAGCGGATGTGGGCGCTGATCGCAGTCAGCGCCTGCTCAAGTAGGTACCGCGCTGCTGCGAGGTCACCGCGCCGCGCCGCCTGCACGGCGAGCGTCGCGCACGTCTCGACGAGCAGCACGGCCGCGGCCGCGATGGGCGGCACCACACAGGCCGCACCGCCCGCACCCAGCGTCGTGGAGTTTGGTGCGCCGGTGGTGCGCAGCGCACCATCCCGAAAAGAAGAAGGCCGCGACCCGACGGTTTCCCGTACGAAAGTCGCGGCCTTCTGAGTCGGGGAGACAGGATTCGAACCTGCGACCCCTTGGTCCCGAACCAAGTGCTCTACCAGGCTGAGCCACTCCCCGGTGCAACGACGTCGGCCCTCGAAACTACGGTCCCGGGAAGACCGCCAGCCCGACGTAAGGCCGCGTATCTACTGAACGCCGGCCGAGGTGTCAAGCGGCATCCGGCCCGGCGAACGGAACCATGCGCCACCAACGATTTTCGCGTGCCACGCGGCATCGCGAGACCTCTCGGGGGCTGCGACGAACGCCGCTGAGCGCGCCGAATCGCGAGTGCGATCGCCCACTCGACAGACGACGCGCGGCCGCGCTTGCTACGCCGGGCAGCGCGTAATTCGCGGGGACCTCCCCCTCACCCCACCCTCGCCCCCGCCATGGGCGGGGGCGAGGGAGTACTTCCCCTCACGCCTCACCGCGTGCAGAGGGAGTGCTTCGCCTCACGCCTCACCGCGTGCAGAGGGAGTGCTTCGCCTCACGCCTCACCGCGTGCAGAGGGAGTGCTTCGCGTCACGCCTCACCGCGTGCAGAGGGAGTGCTTCGCGTCACGCTCACCGCGTGCAGACGCCCCGCGATCGGCGGGGGCGAGGGAGTGCTTCGCCTCACGCGTCACCGCGTGCAGACCGCCTCGAGCTCCGCCATCTCCTTCGGCACGGCGGCGGTCAGGTTGTCCTGCCCCTCCGGCGTCACGAGCACGTCGTCCTCGATCCGGATGCCGACGCCGCGCATCTCCGCCGGCGCGCCCTCGTCGTCCTCCGCCACGTAGAGCCCGGGCTCGATCGTGAGCACCATCCCGGGCACGAGCGGGCGCGGCTTGCCGTCCACGTAGTAGTCGCCGACGTCGTGCACGTCCATGCCGAGCCAGTGGCTGGTCCGGTGCATGTAGTACTTGCGGTACGACTTGTCCTCGATGCGCGCGTCCGCCGGTCCCTGCAGCAGCCCGAGCGCGATGAGCCCGTCCACGAGCCGCCGCACCGTGAGGTCGTGGATCGCGTCGAGCGTCGTCCCCGGCCGCACCGCCAGGATCGCCTCCTTCTGCGCGGCGAGGCAGAGCAGGTACAGGTCGAGCTGCGCCTTCGTGAACTCGCCGGAGACCGGGAACGTCCGAGTCACGTCGGCCGTGTACCAGTCGTACTCGGCGCCCGCGTCGACGAGACAGACCTGCCCGTCCGCGAGCACCGCGTCCTGGGCGCGGTAGTGCAGGATCGTCGAGTTCGCGCCGGCCGCGACGATGGTCCCGTACCCGGGCCCCATCCCGCCGCGCCGCCGGAACGCGTACTCGATCTCCGCCTGCACCTGGTGCTCGCGGCGCCCCGCCGAGCCGTCGCGCATCCCCGCCATGTGCGCCTCGGCGGTGATCTCGGCGGCGCGCCGCAGCTTCACGACCTCGTCTGGCGTCTTCACGAGCCGCAGCTCGTGCAGGATGCGCCCGGGCTCGACGATCGCCTCGGGCGTGCGCTTGCCGGTGCGCGCGAGCGCCCGCAGCTCGCCGAGCACCCGCGCCATCCGCGCGTCCCAGCCCGGGTCCTGGCCGAGCCGCCACCAGAGCGTCCCCGCGCCCTCGAGCAGAGGCGCGAGCTTCGCGTCCAGCTCGGCGACCGTGAACGCCTCGTCCGCGCCGATGAGCTCCTTCGCGCCCTCGACGCCGACCCGCCGGCCGTTCCAGATCTCCTTCTCGCGGTCGCGCGGCCGGACGAAGAGCACGAGCTTCCGCTCGCCACCGCGCGCGAGGAGCAGCGCGCACCCCATCGGCTCGTCGAGCCCGATCGTCCAGGCGTAGTCGGAGTCCTGGCGGAAGGGGTACTCGGAGTCGGCGTTCCGCTGCTTCTCGTCGGCCGCCGGCAGCACCATCGCTCCGCCGCCCCGGCGCTCCATCTCCTCGAAGACGCGGGCGCGGCGGGCGGCGTGGAGCTTCGGGTCGAAGGCCATGTCGGGCTCCATATAAGGGTTCAGCCGGCACCGGGCCAGCGCCCGGCCGACCACGACTCGAAGGCGGCACGCTGCGCCGGCGTCGCATCCGGGAGGGGCTCGAGCCACACCGCGTCCTCGCGCGATGGCCCGAGCGCGACCTCGAACTCGACGAGCTCGTCGCGGCGGAAGACCGTGAGCCGGAGCTTCCCACCCGGGCCGCGCTCGCAGAGCCGGTCCCAGAGCGCGGCGCGGTCCACCCGGAAGCCGTCCTCCGCCACGAGCTCGTCCTCCGCGTAGAGCCCCGCGCGGTGCGCCGGGCTCCCCTCGCGAACCGACTGCACGGCGAGCTTCGGTCCGGGCATGAGCTCCGCGCCGAGGAACCCCGCTGGCGGCCCGGCGTCGTCCGCCTTCGGCCCGGTCCCGCCCTTGTCGTCGAACCCCTCGGTGGCGCGCCGCCGGAGGCGCAGCCCGACGACGTCGAGCTCGAGCTCGAGCGGCTCCGTACCGCGGACGAACCGGTCGAAGAACCGGCGCGCCGGCTCCTTGCCGAGGAGCTCCGCGGCGACGACCTCGACGCCGTCCTCCGGCACGCCGCGCTCCGCGAACCGCGCGAGGAGCGCTCGCAGGAGGTCGTCGAGCGAGTGCCCCGCGCGCCGCAGCGCGAGGTCGAGCGCGAGCGCGACGAGCTCGCCCTTCAGGTAGTACGAGACCGCGCTGTTCGGGGTGTTCTCGTCCTGCCGGTAGTGCTTCACCCACGCGAGGAAGCTCGCCTCCTCGAGGCTCATCTTCCCGGCGCCGGGGGTCCGCTCGAGGCTCGTGAGCGCCTGCCCGAGCGACTCGAGCCAGCGCCGCGGCTCGAGGAGCCCTGCCCGCGCGAGCGCGACCTGCTCGTAGTAGCTCGTCGCCCCCTCGAACCACCAGAGGAGCCGCGTGTACTGCTCGCGCGCGTAGTCGTACGGCACGAACGCCGCCGGCCGGAGCCGCTTCACATTCCAGACGTGGAAGAACTCGTGGGCGAGGAGCCCGAGCGTCTCGTCATAGGCCTTCCTCGGGAAGAAGCCCGTGCGCGCGACGTGGAGCGTCGTCGACGACGCGTGCTCGAGGCCGCCGCGCCGCTTGTCGGCGAGGTGGACGACGAAGAGATAGCGCGCGTACGGGAGGCCGCCCATCAGCGTCCCGAGCGCCTCCACCACCTTGCGCGCGTCGTCCGCGAACCGGATCTCGTCGAGGTTTCCGCGCCCCCAGAGGGCGACCTCGTGCGGCTTGCCGAGCGCGGTGAAGCGGAGCGTCCGGTGCGTGCCGATCTCCACCGGCGAGTCGGCGAGCTCGTCGTAGTCGCGCGCGGCGAACTCCGTCGGGCCACCCTCGAGCGCGGTCGAGACGTGCCAGCCGGGCGGCGGCAGGATGTGGACGACGTGCCGCTCCCGCTCGCGACCGCGCGCGTACGGGAAGAGAGCGGCGGGGTTCAGGAACCCGTGCGTCCCGTCGAGGTGCGCGGTCCGTACCGTGAGCTCGTTCGCGTAGACGCGGTAGCGGACCACCGCGCGCTCGGCGCCGCCCGCGCGCACGAGGAGGCGGTGCTTGTCGAGCCGCTCGAGCGGGAGCGGGCGGCCGGCGCCGTCCTCCGCGACGAGGCCCTCGACGTGCCGCGCGAACTCGCGCACGAGATAGCTGCCGGGCGTCCAGACCGGGAAGACGAGCTCGAGCACGTCGCCCGGCCCGTCGGCGACGACCTCGACGTGGAAGAGATGCGAGTGAGGCTCGGGGAGCGAGAGCCGGTAGCGCATGGGTGGGGAATGTAGCGCGGGAAGGCCCTCCGCCCGGGGACTTCTGCATCAGGGGATCACAGGCCTTCACGCCGCGGCCTGCCCGGGCGAGCGCCCGCAGGCCCGTGCTCCCCGAAGAGGTGCGGGCCCCCGACTCGCTCGTGGTCGCCTGCGCGGTTCGTTAAGGTCCCCGCGTCGCATGGATCCGTACGGGCTCCGCCGCGTCGTGTCGCCGCCGGGCGCGCTCCCTCAGCGCGCCGACGTGCTCGACCCCACCCTGCCGCTCGGTGAGGATGAGGTCTCGATTGCCGTCGAGGCGCTCAACGTCGACGCGGCCTCGTTCCGGCAGCTCGAGCGCGCCACCGGCGGGGACCTTGCCCGCATCGCCGACGAGGTCCTCCGGATCGTCCGCGCGCGCGGCAAGCTGCAGAACCCGGTCACCGGCTCCGGCGGGATGCTCGTCGGGCGCGTCGCCGCCGTCGGCCCGCGCCACCCGGCGGCCGCGGTGCTCGCGAGGGGCGACCGGATCGCGACGCTCGTCTCGCTCACCCTCACGCCGCTCCGGCTGCAGCGCATCCGCGCCGTCCGCCCGGAGCTCGAGCGGATCGAATGCGACGGCGAGGCGATCCTGTTCGCGAGCGGCCCGTGGGCACGCCTCCCGGACGACCTCCCCGAGCACGTCGCGCTCGCGGTGCTCGACGTGTGCGGGGCGCCCGCGCTCGCCGCGCGGCTCCTCCGACCCGGGCTGCGGGTGCTCGTGCTCGGCGCCGGCAAGTCGGGCGCGCTCGTGCTCGCGCAGGCGCGCGAGGCGCAGCGCGGCGACGGCCTCCTCGCCGCGGCCGATCTGTCCGAGGCGGCGCTCGCGGCGGTGCGCGGCGCGGGCCTCTGCGACGTCGCGCTCCGGTTGGACGCGACCGACGCCGTCGCGACGCTCGCGGCGGTCGAGGGGGCGGGGGGCCCGTTCGACCTCGTCGTGAGCTGCGCGAGCCTGCCCGGCACCGAGATGGCGGCGATCCTCGCGGTCCGGGAGGGCGGGACGGTCCTCTTCTTCTCGATGGCGACGTCGTTCACCGCCGCGGCGCTCGGCGCGGAAGGGGTCGCGAAGGACGCGACCCTCCTCGTCGGGAACGGCTATGTGCCGGGTCACGCGGAGCTGGCGCTCGGGCTCCTCCGGCGGAACCCGCGCCTGCGCGCGCTGTTCGAGGCGCGGGGCGCGAGGTAGCCGCCCCGTCCCTCCTACGCCGCAACGACGCCGCGGACGAGCGCCCGGACCGCGCGGATCGTGATCCGCCCGTCCGCCCCGGGCCGGACGCGCCGCGCTTGGGCCGAGAGGAAGATCTCCGCGGAGAGATCGACGCCCGACACGCGGTAGCCCGCCGCGAGGAACGCCTCGGCGACGATCCCCGGCCCGCAGCCCGCGTCGAGCACCTCGGCGCCCGCGGGCAGCGCCGCGAACGCGACGAGCCGCGCGAGCGTCTTGGCGTCGGTCTGGAGCGGCGAGCTCTCGAAGAGCGGGGCCTGCCGGTCGAACGCCCTCGCGAGGGCCTCGTCGTGCGGGTCCATGCCGGACGCATAGCGCGGTGGGCGACAGACGGCCACTTCGCCCACGCCGGGCGCACCCCGCCGCTCACGGCGCGGCCGAGGACGCCGTCGCCGCGGCCGCGGGCAGCGCGACGTGGAAGGTGCTCCCTTCGTCCGACGAGTCGACCCAGATGCGCCCGCCGTGCGCCTCGACGAGCCGTCGCGTGATGTAGAGGCCGAGGCCGAGCCCGAGCGCGTCCGCCTGGCGCGCCGAGAGTCCCCGGTAGAACCGCTCGAAGATGTGGCGCGCCTCGTTGGGGTCGATGCCGGGGCCGCGATCGGTAACCGACAGGACGACGCTCCCGTTCGCGCGCTCGCTCGCGACGACCACGGGCGCGTCGGGCGGCGAGTACTTGAACGCGTTCGAGATGAGGTTCACGACGATCCGCTCGAGACAGTCCGGATCCGCTTCCACGGCATTCGCGCCCGGCGGGACAGCGACGCGCAGACGCTCGACCGGGAGCGTCCCCTCGAGCCGCGCCTTCAGCTCGCCGAGAAAGGGCGCGAGGTCCACGTGCGTCCGTCTGAGGACGAGCTGGCCCGACTCGAGCTGGAAGGCCTCCACCAGATCGTCGAGCATGACCGCGATCCGGCGCGCGCTCGTCCGGATCGACTGGGCGCGACGCGCGAGGTCCGCCGGCGGCGCATCCTGCGCGCGCAGCAGGAGCTCCGCCTGGTTCTGGATGGTGGAAAGGGGCGTGCGCATGTCGTGCGAGAGCGCGCGGAAGAGGTCTTCCCGCGCCTCCTGCAACTCGTGGATCGCGGTGGTGGAGGTCTCCGCGTCCTGCCGGAGCCGGCGCGCGCGGCGGTAGGCCGCCCGGAGCGCGCCCCCGAGGATCGCGACGAGCGAGGCGGACATCGCGAACCCGACGAGCCGGACGACGTCCGAGCGCGCGAGCGACCCGGTCGGATACATGAAGAACCGGCTGAACGCGACGGTGATGAGCGCGACCGCGAAGAGCCCCGCCCCCGTCCCGGCGCCGAGCGAGGCAATCATGATGAACGGGAACACCGCGAAGAAGTAGGCGCCGCCGAGCGCGCCGGAGAACGCCTGCGTGATCCACAATGCGAACGCCGCGCACCCCACCGCCCATGCGGCGCGCGCGGCGAGCCTTACGGGCGCGCGCGCGTCATCGAGGACGCTCGGACCGGTCCACCCCCACTTCACGTCCCCAACTTGCCAAGGCGTTCGCTCCGCGATGGGGCCCTGATGGGGTGGGACCCGGTGCACCGCACGCCGGTCGCCCCGCGCAGGCCGCTCGCTGCGACCGCCGTCGAATGGAAGTGCCGCGATCCTCCAGGTTAGGGAGGCAAAGCGTTCACCCTGCGTCGCTTCTGGGCCACGTCGGTCGGCGCGGTGCTCATCGCGTTGTTCGGCGGCGAGGCGGCGGCGCGGCGACGAGGCGGCGACACGACGACAGGCCGGCGAGGTCCGTTTCCGGCGCCGAACGCGCCTAGCCGCTCGCCACTCAGGAACCGGCGCGCCCGCGAGCCGGACGCGCTATCCTAGTTCCGTGACTTCGCCTCGGATCGCCGTGCCCCTCTCCGCGCAGACGTTACCCGCCGCGCGCCGCGCGCGCTGATCGTTCACTCCACGGGGCCGTGGCGGAACTGGCAGACGCGGGGGACTTAAAATCCTCGGCCGGGTCACACCGGCGTCCCGGTTCGACTCCGGGCGGCCCTATTCGAACCTCCTGAAGCCCTTACGTCACGTCGCGGTCCGACGCGTCGTCATCGTCGCGCGGGACCTGCCCCGCGTCCTCGCCCGCGTGCTGCTCGACTCCGGGCTCGAGGTCGAGCGCGCGCTCGACGACCCGCTCGGCGGGCGTGCTGCCGCGCCGCTGCCTCTTCTCGTCCGTCTCCTCCTTCCCCAGCTCGCGCTCGACCTCGCCGCGCTCGTCGCGTCCCGTCCGCTCGGCCATGGCGTCTCGCCTCCGTGGGGCAACGTGGGCACGCACCGCGCGGGGGAGAAGCGGGGCGTGACCGGCGGACGGCTCGGACGGCGCCCGCGCTACTTCCGGATGCGCGCGCGTCCACTCGCGGCGCTGGCGGGGGCGGCCCCGCCGGACGCCCGCGCAATGTCAGACCGGTGGGATACCAATCCTTCATGGCAGGCGCGCGCCAATCTGGCGTTCTCCCCTCGGCGCTCCCGGCGCCGCCGGAGGCGATAGAAGGTCGACCGCGCAATGGAGATTGCGGGCCGGCTGCTCGGCGCGGGCGCGCCGAGGTGGCAAAGGCTTGAGGCGATCTGCCAGGAGTGGCTCGGGGCGCACCCCGGGGAGCTGCGGGAGGAAGAGGCGGCGGAGGCGGACCGCCGCGGCGGTCCCGTCGCCGACTGGCTCGAGGCGGCGAAGGAGTCGCTCGAGCGGGAGATGAACCGCTGGGACTTTCTCGAGGAGGTCCCGGCGGTCGCTGCGCCGGTCGACTCCGACCTCGACTCCAACCTCGACCTCGCCGTCGATTCCGTTCACCCTGAGCGTCCTTCGACTTCGCCTCCCGTTGCGGGAGGCTACGCCCCGGACGAACGGTCGGAGTCGAAACGCGATCCCGATCCCGAGTCCGGTCACCCTGAGCGTAGCGCCGCGGGCAGGCGGCGCGGAGTCGAAGGGCTCCTCGAGGCCCGCCTCCGCGAGCTCGCCGCGATGCGCGATCAGTGGGACCTCCTCCTCGGCCACCTCGCCATGCTCATGAAGAACACGGGCCTCTGGCGCGACGCCGGATTCGCCGAGTGAAGGTCCCGCGCGCATAGCCGCCGCGGCGGATCGCGCCTCACGCCAGCGGCGGCCGGCGAGCGGCGGGCATTGGACCCGCGGCAGTGGACGGCGGAGCTCGCGACGGCCCAGCTCGCCCGCCTGCGGGAGACGCTCGCCACGTACAGCAGCGCGAGCTACCCCCGCGGCTTCTCCGGCAGCGCCGCCATGACGTGCTCGGCGAGCGCCGTGATGGTGAGCGCCGGGTTGACCCCGAGGTTCGCCGGGACCGCGCTCCCGTCCGCCACGTAGAGGCCCTCGTGGCCGAACACCCTACCCTGCGCGTCACAGACCCCCTTCGACGGGTCCGAGGCGACGACCGCGCCGCCGAGGATGTGCGCCGTCGTCGATCGGTTCCCGAGCACCTCGAGGACGAGGTTGCCGGGCGTGCCGCCCACCTCGTCTGCGAGCCGCTCGGCGATCCGATGCGCGACGGGAATGTAGGCGGGCGGCGGCGGTCCGTGGGCGTCCTCGCTCCGGAGCACCTCCACCCCGAGGCGCCGCCCCAGGCGAAGGCGCATCCAGCTCTCCACCGGCTGCATCACGAGCAGGACCATCGTGCGCACCGCCCAGTCGCGGAACGCGAGCACGCGGACGCTCGCGATCGGATGGCGGACGAGCCGCCCGAGCCAGCGCGCCCACCGCGGCCACGGCGGCCGGTCGGGTGTGAGGTGCGTCGTGAGCAGGCTCATGAAGTCCTGCCCCTTCCCGTGCCGGCAGATCTCCATGTGCGTGCGGTCGAGGTCCACGCCGGAGGTGATCGCGATCCCCTCGCTGTAGTCCACCGACGTGTCGGGCGCGATGGCGCCGAGGAGCGCCTCGGAGTTCGTCCGCACGAAGTTCCCGAGCTGATCGGACAGCCGCGGCAGGCTCCCACGCTCCTTGCAGCGCAGGAGGAGCCGCGTCGTCCCGATCGCGCCCGCCGCGAACACGACCCCGCGCGCCCGGAAGACGCGCGGCCGCCGCAGCAGCCAGGCGGTGGACGAGACGGCGTGCACCTCGTACCCGCCCCCGGCGGCAGGGCGGACGTCGGTCACGAGCGTCTCCGGGTGGATCTCGCAGCCGAGCCGCTCCGCGAGGAAGAGGTAGTTCCGGTCGAGGGTGTTCTTCGCACCGTGCTTGCAGCCGGTCATGCACGCGCCGCAGAACGTGCAGCCCGCGCGCGCGGGCCCGCGCCCGGCGAAGTAGGGGTCGGGCACGGTCACGCCGGGCTCGCCGAAGAAGACGGCGACGTCGTGCCGGCGGAGCGCCGCGGGGCGGCCGGTCTCCTCCTCGATGACGTGCCGCAGGAGCTCGTCCGCCACGAAGAGCCGCGGCGCAGGCGTCGCGCCGAGCATCCGGCGCGCGGTCGCGAGGTGCGGCGCGAGCGCCGTCCCCCAGTCGACGCCGGCGGGCCAGCGCGAGTCGCGGAGCACCTCGTCCGCGGGAGCGACGAGCGTGTTCGCGTACACGAGGCTGCCGCCGCCGACCCCGGCGCCGTGGAGGACGACGCAGTGCCGGAGGATCGTCATCTGCAGGATCCCGTGCAGCTTCAGCGCGGGCTTCCAGAGGTACTTGCGGACGTTCCAGTTCGTGCTCGCGAAGTCCTCGGCGCGCCAGCGCTTGCCCATCTCGAGGACCGCGACCCGCCACCCCTTCTCGGAGAGCCGAAGCGCGGAGACGGCCCCGCCGAAGCCGGAGCCGATGACGAGGTAGTCGTACTCGAGCATCAGTTGAGGAACGCGGGCGGAGGGACCTCCGCGCCGTCGATCGCCTGCCGCGCGGCGAACCCCTCGTCGAGCGGGTGCCAGTGCGAGATCATCCGCTCGCCGAACTGCCAGCAGAGGAACGCCGGCTCGCCGTCCACGAGGGTGTAGAAATCGACGAGCCCCATCTCGACATCCTTCACGAGGCAGCCGAACGCGTTCACGCGCTCCACCGCGCCCGTGATCTCGGCGGCGAGCCGGCGGAGCTGCTCGGCCTCGACCTCGAGGCCCTCGGGGAGCGGCGCGCCGTCCTGCAGCGCCGCGACCGCATCGTCGGGCCCACCAAGCGCCTGGATGAGCGGTCCGAGCTCGGAGCGGACCTGGGCGATGCGCCCGAACTCGATCTCCAGGGAGGAGACGAGCGCGTTCGCCTCCTCGACAGTGAAGAAGCGCGGCCCTTCGTCCATGGACGGAAACCTTAGCATGGGCGTGTTATAAGCGCGGCCCTGAGCCCTGCGTCGCAATGCGACGGCCAGTCGAAGGGCGGAGGCACCTCAGCGCATGCTCGAGACCGTTTCCAAGGGCTTCAAGGCGGCCCGCAACAGGCTGAAGGGACGCACCGAGATCACCCCCGAGGTGGTCGACGAGGCGCTCCGCGATATCCGCGTGTCCCTCCTCGAGGCCGACGTCTCCTTCGAGGTCGTGAAGCGGTTCGTCGCCCGGGTCCGCGAGAAGGCGATCGGCGAGGTCGTCGAGACGAAGGTGAAGACCGGGCGGGGCGTCGTCCGGGTCACCCCTCAGGACCACTTCGTCAAGATCTGCCACGACGAGCTCGAGGCCCTCATGGGGCCGGTGGACACCTCGCTCCGCGAGGGACCGCGCGGGCGCCCGACCGGGATCATGATGGTCGGCCTCCAGGGCTCCGGGAAGACGACGACCGCCGGGAAGCTCGCGAACCGCCTCCTCAAGGAGGGGAAGAAGCCGCTCCTCGTCGCCGCCGACGTCTACCGCCCCGCCGCGGTCGAGCAGCTGAAGGTGCTCGGCGAGCGGCTCGGCGTGCCGGTGTTCCACGCCGCGAACGTCTCGCCGCCGGAGATGTGCCGGCAGGCGCTCGAGGTCGCGCTGCGGGAGAAGGCCACCGCGATCGTCTACGACACCGCCGGGCGCCTCGCGATCGACGACGAGCTCATGTCCGAGCTCGAGGAGATCAAGAAGGCGGTGGAGCCCGAGAACATCCTGCTCGTCGCGGACGCGATGATCGGCCAGGACGCGGTGAAGACCGCGGCCGAGTTCGACCGGCGGCTCGCGCTCGACGGCTTCATCCTCACGAAGCTCGACGGCGACGCGCGCGGCGGCGCGGCCCTCTCCATCAAGGAGGTCACGGGAAAGCCCATCAAGTTCCTCGGCATGGGCGAGGCGCTCGACAAGCTCGAGGAGTTCCGCCCCGAGGGGCTCGCGTCCCGCATCCTCGGGTTCGGCGACGTCGTCGGGCTCGTGAAGGACTTCGAGCAGCACGTCGACGAGGAGACCGCCGAGGCGGACGCGAAGAAGATCCTCTCGGGCGACTTCACGCTCGATGACTTCGTGAACCAGATCCAACTCGTCCGGAAGATGGGCCCCCTCGGCGAGCTGATGGAGAAGTTCCCGATCTTCGGGGACCTCCCGGAGGGCTTCCAGTTCGACGACCAGGCGCTCGTGAAGATCGTGGCGATGGTCCACTCGATGACCTCCGCCGAGCGCCAGCGTCCCGACGTCATCACCGACGGGCGCATGAAGCGGATCGCGAAGGGCTCCGGCCGCTCCGAGAAGGAGGTCCGCGATCTTCTGAAGCAGTACAACGCGATGCGCGGGGTGATGAAGCAGGTCGGCTCCGCGCCCGGGCTGCTCGCGCGCCTCCCCGGCGTGAAACAGCTCATGCAGCTGCGGAAGCTGCAGGGCAAGGGCATGGAGGACGTCCTCGGCGAGGACGCCGCCGCGGTCGAGAGCGCGCTCCAGGGCGGGCTCGTGCCGCCGGACGCCGCGCGCGCGATGGGGCTGCCGAAGGGCTACACGCCGCCCATGGCCGCGGGCGCGATGGCCCGCGCCCGGCTCATGGGCTACGCGCCCGAGCCGATCGCGATCGAGTCGGCGAAGGACCGCGACGCCCGCAAGAAGAAGCGGAAGCAGGAGCGGCAGTCCCGCAAGAAGAACCGCAAGCGCAACCGGAAGTGAGTCTGCCCGCGCTCCGGCCGCCCGCGTGCGCGGGGAGCGTCTACCCCGCCGAGCCCGCTGCGCTGCGGCGAGCGCTCGACGGCTGGCTCAGCCTCCCCTCACCGCCTGCGCGGGCGGAACGAACCACCCTCCTCGTCGCGCCGCACATCGACTACGCGCGCGGCGCCCGCGGCTGGGCGAGCGCGTACGCCGCCCTCTCGACCGACGCCGACCTGTTCGTCGTCCTCGGCACCGCACACGCGACCCCTCCGCGCCTGTTCGCCCTCACCAGGCGGGACTACGCGACGCCGCTCGGCGTCGTCCCGACCGATCGCGCCGCGGTGGACGCGATCGCCCACCTGGTGGGCGAGGCGGAGGTGCTCTCCGACGAGGCGGCGCACGACGCCGAGCACTCCGTCGAGCTGCAGCTCGTCGCACTCCGGCACGTGGTCCGCCGTCCGTTCACCGCCCTGCCCGTCCTCTGCTCGTCGCTCTCGCACCTGCGCGAGCCCGCTCGCCAAACGGCGCGCTTCCTCTCGGCGCTCGAGCGCGTGCTGCGCGGCCGGAGGGCCTGCTTCGTCGCCTCCGCCGACCTCGCCCACGTCGGCCCCGCCTACGGCGACGCTCGGCCGCCGACCCCCGCAGAGGCGGCGCGCCTCGAGGCCCGCGACCGCGAGGGGCTCGTCTACGTCGCCGCGGGCGACGCGGAGGGCTTCCACCGCGACGCGCTGCGCGACGACGAGCGCCGGCGGCTGTGCGGCCTCGCCCCGATCTACGCGGCGATCCGCGCGAGCGGGAGGGGCGCCCGCCTCCTCCACTACGAGCGCTGGACGGACGGGGTGGACTCGGTGTCGTTCGCGGCGGCGGCGGGCTGACCACCGCCTGCGAGTTGGGGGGCAAGTAACCTCCCTCGCCCCCGCGCAGCGGGGGAGAGGGGTTGGGGGTGAGGGGGGGCGGCTCAGCGCTTCGCCTTCGCCTTCCGCTTCGCCTTCCCGTTCCGCTTCGCCTTCTTCGGCACGACGAGGCCGCGCGAGAGCCGCCGCAGCACGCGCTTCAGCTGCCGCTTCTTGTAGCGGTCGTGCGAGGCGTCCCCCGCCTCGTTCCGGCGCGACGTCTCGACGTCCACCACCTGGAACTCGACGAGCGAGAAGACGACGCGCCCGAGCTCGTCGGCCATCGGGTCGAGCGGAGGGAGGAGCTCGTCGATCCGGACCGGCAGGTCCACGACGAAGTTGAGGACGCGGAACTCCTTGCCGCTGAACTCGTTCCGGGGCGCGGCCGGGTCGTTCCCCTCGAGATCGGGCGGCAGCTGAAGATTCGTCGCGAGCTCCGCGCCCGACGGGTGGAGCGCGAGGAGGTCCGCGAACTTCACGAGGCTGTTCTGCGACTGGCCCGGGACCGCGTAGTTGAACGGGAAGAGGTGCTGGGTGAGGTGCCACACGACCGGGGCGATCTGGTCCGTGCGATCGGTCACGATGCGGTAGCGGACGCGGTCGAAGACCTGCGCCGCGACGGACTCCTTCTTCGCGAGGAGCTTCGTCACGAGCGACGAGCGGCTCTTCACGTTCCCGCGGAACTCGCGCACGAGGCCCGCGGCCTGCATCCGCTCCGCCTCCGCCATGATGCGCCGGTGCGCGCGCTCGGCGAGGTCCGCCTCCCGGATCGCGGTCCGGAAGAGCAGCTCGCGCGCCTCCAGGTGGTGGATGACGTGCATCACCTTCAGGACGACGCAGGCGATCCGGCGGTACCGGACGGGATCGAGCGCGCCCGAGGCGAGGAGGAACAGATCGCGGATGTCGGCGGGCGCGGCGACGGGGAGCGCCACGCGATACCCGAACTCGGTCCGGAGATAGTCGACCGCCTGCCCGAGGATGGCGCGGAGCCGCCGCTCGTCCTTCGCGTCCTCGACGTCGAACTGGTTGAGCCTCAGGAACCGGCCGACCTCGTCCGCGTTCCGGAAGTCGAGCCGGCGCCAGTCGATGACCGATCCGCCGCGCAGCAGCAGCCGGAGCGCCTCGAGCTCCTGCACGCCCATCCCGTCGAGCGGGCGGAGGGGCCCCGTGGCCCGCGCGGGCTTCGGGTCGAAGGTCACGGTCTCTCCGCTGCGTCGTCTAGAACGAGAACGGGAAGGTGATGTCCTGCCCCGCCGTCCCAGATCTCGGGAACTTGATCGACTTCACGACGCCGGTGATGCACCCGGCGAACGGACCGGCCGCGTAGTCGCCCGGCATCGGCTTCACGTCCCGCACGCTCCCGTCGCCGCCGATCACCCACTTCATCTTGAGTACACCGCTCGCGCCCGGATCGCGCGTCTTCTGCTCGGTGACGCACTTGCGGAGCGCTTCGATCCGGCTGGCGACCGACTCGTTGATCTGGGCGGGCGTGAGCTTGTCCGGCAGCGCGCTGCCTCCCGCCCGCGCGGGCGGGACGTAGACCGAGCGGCCACCGCTCGCTCCACCGCCGCCCGAGCCGAGCGCGTCGTCGAGGGCCGAGTCGCCCGAGTCGAAGTCGAGGAGCGAGTCCTTCTTCTTGGACGGTGCCGGGGAAGGCGCCGGAGCGGGAGCGGCGGGCGCCGGGCCGGCCGCTCCGGCGTGAGCCGGCGCCGCCTCCCGCTTCGCGCGGGCGAGCGCCTCCGCCCTCGCGACGCGCCGGTCGTGCGCGGACATCTTCGCGGGCGGGGCCGCGGCGGGCGGCTGCGCCGCAGGCTGCTGGGGCGCGGAAGCCGCCGCGGCGGGGGCCGCGGCCGCGGGCGGGGCGGCCGCGACGGGCGCGGCCGGTGCGGCGGGTGCGGGAGCGGCGGGCGTCGCGGCGGGAGCGGCCGGCGCCGCGGGCGCAGCCGGCGCGGCGGGGGCGACCGGCGTCGTCACCGCGACGGCGGGCGGGGAGGACATCTGCTTCATCTGCGAGAGGACGTAGGCCGCCGCGCCGCCGACGACGGCGACCACGACGACGACCCCGACGAGGACGGCGCGGGTCATCGACCGCTTGTGGCGCGTCTCCTCGGCTCGGCTCGCGACGCTCGAGCGCCGCTCGAGCTTCTTCTCGCCGGTGGTGTCGAGCCCCTTGATGCTGAGCGGGATCGCGCCGGTCGGATCGACGCCGCCGCCGTCGGGCAGGGCCTCGACGAGCGACTTGACGCCACCCGGAGCGGCGCCGCGAGCGGGCGCGGGCTTCGCCGCGGGCGCGGCGCGCGACGCGATCTCCTCGTTCGCGAGCGCCGCGAGCGCATGGGCGCCGGCCGGCTTCCAGGTGACGTCGGCGCCTGCGGCGGGGGCGGGCGTCGTGGCCGGCTTCTCGCGCGAGGGCTGCGGCTCGGTGCGGAACGCCTGCGGCTCGGCGCGCGTGGGCTGCGCCGCGGCGCGCGCGATCGGCGCGAGGTACCCCGCGAGCTCGGCCACCGACGAGAGCGGCTGCCAGTCGCCCATGCCGGGGCGCCACACGAGCGAGTCGGGGCCGACGTCGCCCGACTCCCACTTGCGCTTCACCTCGGCGAGCGGCAGCGGGCCGACCTGGGCCTGCCCGATCGCGACGTACCACTCCGTCGCCGCGGGCGACGGCGCCGCCAAGATCCTCGCCTGGTCGTCGGCGCCCATGAGCTGCGTCGCCCCGAGATCGGGATCCGCGCCGCCGGCCGGCGCGGGAGCGTCGCCGAACGCGGTGTCGAACGCCTGGCCGAGCTCGGCGTCGAGCCCCGCCGCGCGCGCGGCGCCGTTCGCGGCACCATTCGCGGAGCCGTTCGCGCCGGCCGCGGCGGTCTCGGGCACGGGCGCCTCCGCGGCGCGGCGAACGACGATGACGTTGCCGCACTTCTTGCAGCGGACCTTCACGCCATTCGGACCGACCTTCTCGTCCGAGAGCATGTACTGGGCGCTGCAGCTGTCGCAGGTGAATTTCATCTGTCGTCCATCCTAGATCAACCAGGGACCACGCACGAAAGTCCGAGCTTTTCGCGGAGCTGCCCGTACTCCTCCGAGACGCAGAACAGGGCGAGATCGCGCAGCCGCATCTCGTCCCGCAGCTTCGACACCTGCGGCCGCTCCGTCACGACCCCCTTGCGGACGATCTCGAGGTCGCCGGCGAGGAGAGCGCCCGCCCGGTTCGACGTGAGCTCCGCGCCGTCGAGGTAGGCGCGCACGTCGCCGGCATGCTGCACGTCGCAGTACTTGCGGGCGAGCAGCTTGAGCGTGTTCTTGCGGACGCCCTCCGGCAGCGTCCGCTCGAGCTCCCGCTTCAGCTTCTCGACGAGGTGGGGGTCCGCGGTGATGACGAACTTCGACGTCCCCACCGCGCAGGCGGCCTGGAACACGAGATCGAGCTGGTCGTGCGGCATGAGCCGGGCGAGGAAGAGCTCGGGGCGCGCGAACGCCATCGCCTTCCCGATCGCGAACCAGAGCTCCTTCTTCGGGCGCTCCTTGAACATCTGCTCGTCCGCGAGGAGCCCGGGGGGCTCGGTCGGCACGAGCTGGAGCCGGGACGGGACCTCCTCCTTGCGGAAGAGGCGCAGCCCGCGGAAGCCGAGCGTCCGCTCCACGTACTTGAACATGTTCGCGAAGAAGAGCATCGAGCCCTGCACGTCGAGCTCGTCCTTCTTCGAGACGATCCCGAGGTCCTTCTCCTTCTGGACGAACGTCGAGCGCGCATGGAGCGCGAGCAGCGTCATGATGTCCGCGAGCGGCCCCTTCACCCGCTCGTGCAGCACGAGCGACCACGCGTCGTCGTCGAGCGCGCGGCTCGCCTGGTCCCGCGCGAACTTCCGCAGGCGCGAGACCACCTGCATCTCCTCCGGGCTCGCCGCGGAGAGCAGGTGCGCGAGCACCTGCGCCGCGGAGTAGGCGAGGTCGTACTCCTTGCGGGCGGCGTGGAGCGTCACGAGCGCCGACGCCGCCTTCTGCGCCTTGGCGCCGCTCCTGAGGAGCTGCCGGTAGGCGGCGATCGCCTCCCCCTCCTCACCCGGCTTGCGCGCGGCGAGGTCGGCGTAGAGCTCGAGCGAGACGGCGTCCTCCGGGTCCGCCTTGGCGACCACCTGGAACGCCATCCGCGCAGAGTCGTCGTTCCGGAGGACGTTCCGGTAGAGCTCGCCGACCGTCTTCCAGAGGGCGAGCCGCGCCTGGGCCGCCTCCGGCCCCTTCGGGAGGCGCTGGATCATCCGGACGTAGGCCTGCTCGAGGTCGGGCCAGCGCTTCGCCTTCGTGAGGATCTCCTCGATCGTGCCGAACGCCTGGACGAGCCGCGGGTTCTTGTCGAGCGCCTTCTCGAGCTCGGCGACCGCGCCCGCCTCGTCCTTCACCTCCTCGCGCAGGATCTCGGCGAGCGCGAGGTGGAGCTTCGCCGCCCGCCCCGCGTCGGCCTGCACCTCGGGCCCGCGCAGGATCTGGGCGAGCACGTCCGCCGCCTTCTGCCCCTGCCGCGTCTCCTTATACAGGCCGAGCAGCGCCTCCGTGACCGGGAGCGCCGTCGGGTCGATCCGCGAGGCTCCGAGGAACGCGTCGATCGCCTGGTACGGGTCCTTCAGCCTGTCGCGGCAGGCCTCGCCGATCGCGACGAGGATCTCGAACTTCGCCTGCCCCTCGACGAGCGGCAGCAGCCGCTGGCGCTGCTCGACCGCGCCCTCGAAGTCCCCGAGCGTCTCGAGCACGCGCACGAGGCTGCGGCGCGAGGGCTCGTGGTTGGAGTCGATCTCGAGCGCCTTCTTGAAGGCGTTCACGGCGCGCTCGATCTGCCCGAGCTTCTCGGCGATCTCGCCGATCTGCCAGTGCGTCTCGACCACCTCGAGATCGGTGAGCCCGTCTCGGTGGTGGACGATGACGGTCGTGAAGATGCGGAGCGCCTCCTCCCACTGCTGCTCCTGGACGAGGAGGTGGCCGAGCCCCTCGAGCGCGGGGAGATAGGTCGCGTCGAGGTCGTACGCGCGGCGGTAGCAGGCGAGCGCCTTGTCGCGCTTGCCGAGCTTGTCCGCGACGTAACCGAGCCGGTAGCTCTGGCGGCACAGCTCCTTCGTGTCGCCGCTCGGCTCGAGCGCCTCGACCATCGCGTCGAGGACGCGCTCGGCGTCCGCCCAGCGGGCCTGCGCGACGTAGATGTCGGAGAGCGGCTTCGCCGCGTCGGGCTGGCCCGGGGTCCGCTTGAGCGCCTCCTCGTAGTAGCGCGCCGCCTGATCGCGGTCGTCGCGCTCCTCCTGGTAGACACGGCCGACCTCGGCGTAGAGGCGCGTCTTCTCCTCCACCTCCGAGACGTAGCGCGCCTCCTCGATGAGCATCTCGAGGAAGCGATCGCGCTCGTGCTCGCGCTCGGCGATCGCCTTGAGCGCGCGGATCGCGGGCAGGCAGCCCGGATCGAGCTGCAGCGCGCGGCCGTACGCGTCTTTCGCGCTCGCCGGGTCGAGGAGCATGTCCTCGAAGATGGCGCCGATCCGGACGTGCACCTCGACGCCGTCCTTCCCGCCGCCCGCGATGCGCGCCTCGCGGCGGAGCATGTCGAGGGCGAGGTTCCAGTTGCCGCTGCGCTCATAGAGCCGCCCGAGCGCGGAGACCGCCTCGCGCGACTCCGGGTCGAGCTGGAGCGCGTGGTTGAAGATGGCTTCCGCGCGGTCCACGCGGGACAGCTCCTTCCACCAGACCTCGCCGATCGCGACCTCTAGCGCGACCTGCTCGCGCCGATCCTGCACGAGCGTGAGGTGGTGCTGCATCACCGGGATGAGCTTGTCCCAGGCCCGCGCGTCCCGGTAGAGCCTCTCGAGCGCCTTCACCGCGGGGAGATTCCCGCCGTCGATCGCGAGGATCGCCTCGTTCTGCGCGATCGCGCTCTTCGGGTCGTGGAGCTTCTCGTCGTGGATGCCCGCGCTCTTCGCGAGGATCCGCACCCGCTCGCGCGGCTCGTCGGCGAGCGCGATCTGCCGCTCGTAAACGCGGTTCAGCTCGGCGAAGCGGTCGAGCTTCGTGTAGAGCCGCTCGAGGCCGGCGAGCGCCTCACGCGAGTGGTCGTCGAGGCCGATGACCGTGCGGTACGCCTCGACCGCCGCCTCGTCGTCGCCGATCTCGTTCTCGTCGAGTGCCGCGATCTGCAGCTGGAACGCGACGCGCGCCTCGTCGGTCGCGGCGAGGTCTCGGGCGCGGGAGAGGACCTGCGCGAGATCCTGCCAGCGCTGCTCCCGCCGGTAGAGCGCGGAGAGCTGCTCGAGCGCCGCGGCGTCCGACCCGTCGAGCTCGAGGAGGCGGCGGAGCGCGGTGATCGCCTCCTCCACGTCCTTCATCTCGGCGTCGTAGAGCTTCGCGACCTCGAGGAGCATCGCCTTCTTCTCATCGAGGCCGGCGGCCGCCTCGAGCTTCTGCTCGAGGGTGATGACGAGGTCGCGGACGCGGCCGCGCCGCTTGAACAGCTCCGTGAGCGCCTCGAGCGCCTCCGGGCTCGCCGGGTCGGCCTCGAGGGCGCGGCGGTACGCCGCCTCCGCCTCCTCGGCGTCGTCGAGCTTCTCGTCCCGCAGCTTGCCGAGGCGCAGCAGCAGCCGCGCCTTCACCATCCCGCGCGTCTCCTCCGCGACCTGCTCGAGCACGGCGCCGAGCTCGTCGAGCGCCTCCGTCTCGACGGCGAGCCGCTCCGCCGCGGCGATGGTCTCCGCATCGCCCGGCGCCTCGGCGAGGGCGCGGCACCAGGCGAGGAACGCCATCTCCTTCTGTCCGAGCTTCTTCTCGTGGACGCCCGCGACCTCCTTCAGGAGCGCGAGCTTCTCGACGGGGTCCGCGATCTGGGGGGCGAACAGATCGCACACCCGCGCGAAGGCGCGCCAGTTCCCCGCCTCCGACTGGAGCTGCCGCAGCTCCTCGTAGGCGGTCCGGTTCGCGGGGTCGAGCTCGAGCACCTTCTCGAGCGCGGTGGCCGCCGCGTCGGTGCGCTTCTGCGCCTTCCACAGCTCCGCGACGGCGAGCCAGGCGGGCACCGCCTCGGCCGGGCCGCCCTGCGCAGCGAGCAGCGCCGCGCGCGCCTCGGCGGCGCGGACGCCCTCCTGCGCCGCGCCGGCCTGCCGGAAGATCTCCTCGATGCGGACGAGCTCCTCCGCCTGGTGCGGCTCGATGTCGAACGCGAGCTTGCCCTGCTCGACCGCCTCGCGCTTGTTCCCCGCGCGGAGCAGCACCTCGGCGAGCTCGAGCCGTGCCCGCTTCACCCCGAGCGCGTCCTCCTGCAGCGGCACGAGCCGCCGGTAGATCCCGGCGAGCGCGTCCACGTCGCCCTGCGCCGCGTACATGTCGCGCAGCGCCTCGAGGGCGCGCCGGTTGCGCGGGTCGGTGTCGAGCACCGCCTTGTAGGATTGGACCGCCTGCGAGAGGTCGCCGAGGCGCGTGCCGAGCACGAGCCCGAGCTTGTCGTTGATGCGCCCGATCTCGCGTCGATCGACCGTCGCCTGCGCCCGCAGGCGCAGGTGCTGGGCGAGGTCGGCCCAGCGCTCGAGCCGCTCGTACAGGTCCTCGAGCCCCGCGAGCGCGTCTTCGTGGCGCGGCCGCGAGACGAGGAGCTCCTTCCAGAGCGCGACCGACTCGTCGAGCCGGCCGAGCTCGGCGGCGAGCGCCGCCATGCGCGCGAGCACCCGCTCCTTCGCGGCCGGCTCCGGCGCGGCGGCGCGCTGCGAGGCGAGGTTCTGGAACAGGTCCTCGCGCCGGCCGGCCGCCTCGTACAAGGCCTCGAGCGCGCGCAGCGAGGGGAAGTGGCGCGGGTCCGCCTTCGCCGCGCCCTCGTACGCCTCGGCGGCGCGGTCGGGGGCCTCGAGTCGCTCCTCGCAAAGCTGCCCGAGCCGGAAGAGGAGCTGCACCTTCTCGGCGCCCGCCACCTGGCCCGCGCGATGCGCGAGCACGTCGGCGAGCTCCGGCCACGACTCGAGCCGCCCGTAGAGCCGCTCGAGCGCCGGCAGCGCCTCCTCTGCCGCGCCCGGGTCGAGGGCGACCGCGCGGCGCAGGAACGTCGCCGCGCGGGAGGGATCGCCGAGCTTGTGCTCGTAGAGCGCGCCGAGCCGCAGCGCCACGTCCGCGGTCTCCGCGGGCGGCAGCCGGTCGATCTCGTCCTCGTAGATCGCCGCGAGCTCTTCCTCGTGGCCGCTCTGCTCGGCGAGCGTCTCCATGCGCTGGCGCAGCGCCGGGTCGGCGGGGTCCTCGCGGAACGCCTTGCAGAGCGCGAGGAACGCGAGCTCGGGATCGCCGAGCTTCTTCTCGCGCAGGTCGGCGAGCTCGAGGTAGAGCCCCTTGCGCTCCACCCCGTCCGGCCGCTCCGCGGCGCGCACCTCGAGCACCGCCGCCTGGCGGAGGGCGTCGCCTTGCGCCGCGTACGCGCCCTCGAGGACGAGCGCCGCGTGGGCGTTCGACGAGTCCTTCTGGAGGAGCGCCTCGAGGCGCGCGATCGCCTCCGGGTGGTCGGGGCGGGCCTGCAGCACCTGCGCGTAGAGGGCGAGCGCGCCGTCGCGATCGAGGAGCCGCGTCTCCTTCAGCTCGGCGAGCCGGTACCGGAACGGAACGAGGGCCGCGGCGTCCCGGTCCTCCTCCGCGAGCGCGACCTCGCGGGCGAGCACCTCGCCGAGGTCCACCCAGCGCTCGGTCTTCACGCAGAGGCGGTCCAGCCGGGCGAGCGCCTCCCGGTCCTTCGGGACGACCTCGAGGAGCCGCTTCGAGGAGAGGATCGCGCCCTGCAGGTCGCCGAGCCGCTCGTCCTGCACCGCGGCGAGGTCGGCGAGGAGCTTCCCGCGGACCTCGGGGTCCTCCTCGCCGCCGAGCGCGCGCCGGATCGCCTGCGCGAAGGCCTCCGGATCGGCGCCGCCGCGCAGGCCCTCGATGGTGCCGAGCATCGCCTCGCGGTCCTCGGGGACGAGATCGAGCACCCGCTGCCATGCCTCGGCGGCGCGCGCGGGATCGGCCTTCACGAGCCGCGCGATGCGCCGCTGGTACTCGGCGCGCGCCGCGGGCTCGCGGGCCCGGTCGGCGTTCTCGGCGAGGAGCGCCGCGTGCTCGTCCTGAAGCCCGGCCGCCGCCGCGTATGCGCCGACGAGAGAGAGCGTCTCCTTCGCGTCCGGGTCGGCGGCGAGGGCGCGACCGGCGGCGAGGAACGCCATCTCCGCATTCCTGAGCGGCCCGCCGTAGGTCTCCGCGATCCGGCGGAGCAGCGCGGCGCGCGTGCCGGGCTCGGGCTCGTTCGCGGCACGCGACTCGAGGGCGTCGATCACCTTCTGGTGCTCGCCCTCTGCCGAGTAGATCGGCTCGAGCACGAGCGCCGCCTGGATCGCGCTCGCGCCGGTGCCGCGGGCGAGGTCCTCGAGCGCGGCGAGCGCGGCGGGGTGGCGCGGCACCTTCGAGAGCACCTCGCGGTAGCAGGCGAGCGCGCCCTCCGCGTCGGCGAGCCGCTGGTGGAGGATCCGCCCGAGCCGGAAGCGCAGCTCGGCCGCCTCGGCGACGAAGTTCGGCTGCCGGTCCGCGACGTTCACCTCGCGCGACAGGATGTCGGCGAGCTCGTCCCACCGCTCGGCGGCGCCGAGCAGCTTCCCGAGCAGCCGCAGGGCGTTCGGGTCCTCCGGGTCCACCGCCAGGATCTTCTTGTAGGCGGTGATGGCGCCTTCGCGGTCCGCGAGCTGTTCGGCCATGATCTTCGCCACCTCGAGCAGGAGTTCCTTGCGTGCCGTCGCGGCGGGCGCGATCTCGGCGAGCCGCTCCAGCGTCCGCGCGAGCTCGCGCGGCGCCCCCATCTTGCGGTGAACCCGGGCGAGCGCGCCGAGCGTCTCCGCGGAGGGCGCCTCGGCGGCGACCTCCTCGAACCAGCGCGCGGCGACGTCGAGCCGGCCGAGCCGCTCGGCCGACAGCACCGCGAGCCGCCGCCGCACGTCGAGCGCGGCGTCGCGCGGCAGCTTCGCACGGAGCGCCTCTTCGAGCGCCCGCGCGAGCTCGGCCCACGCGCCCGTCGCCGCCGCGAGCCGCTCGAGGTCGGCGCGCACGCCCGGCGCGTCCACACCGCGTCGGACGGTGTCGTCGAGCTCGCGCAGCTTCGCCCGGAACGCCTGGGCCGGATCCCCGAGCCGCTCGTGCAGGGCGGCGAGCTCGGCGAGGAGGCCCGGCCGCTCGGCGTCGTCTGCCGTCGCGAGCCGGACCTCGAGCAGCGCGGCGAGCTTGCGGGAGTCCCCGGTCGCGCGGTGGACGTCCTCGAGCACGCGGGCCGCGTCGGCGGTCGTCTCGGGCCGCGCGAGGAGCCGCTCGAGCCCGGCGACGGCGCCCGGCTCGCGCGGGCTCTCCGCGAGCACGTCCGCGTACGCGTCGATGGCGCACCGCGGATCGGGGCCGGCCTCGAGAATCCCCGCCCGGCGTAGGTGCAGCTCGACGCGGCGCGCCGCGTCGTCGCCCGCGGCCACCGCGAGCGCCCCGAGTACGTCGACGAGCTCCGCCCCCGGCTCCGTGCGGGAGAGGAGCCGCTCGAGGCCGAGGAGCGGCTCGACCTCCGAGGGCTCCGCCGCGCGCGCGTCGCGGAGCGCCTCGAGCGCCGCCGCCGGATCGCCGACGTCCTCGATGAGCTTCGCAGCGTTGAGGAGCAGCGCGAGCCGCTCGGCGCCCGTCGCGAGCGCGGCCCGCCGGCGCGCGACATCCAGGATCTCCGCCGCCGAGCGCGACGCGGCGTAGAGCCGCTCGAGCTCCTCGAGCGCCTCGCCGTCCTCCGGCGCCACCGCGAGCACCTTCTTCCACCCCTCGATCGCGTCGGGGCCGCCCGCCCGCGCGCGGGCCGCGCGGCGCAGCAGCGCCCGCGCCTCGTCCGGCGGCGCCGCGGCGGCCGCCTGCTCGAGGACCAGGGCGAGCTCCTCCTCGCTCGACGTCGCACGCGCGAGCCGCTCGAGGTCCTGCTCGGCCCCGGCGCGCGCCGGCCCGCCCTCCGCGAACGCACGGCACGCGGCGATGAAGGCGAGCTCCGGCGCGGCGAGGTCCCGCTCGAGCAGCGTCCGGATCTCGGCGAGCAGCCGCGCCCGCTCGCCCGGGTCCTCGATCGCGGCGAGCCGCGCCTCGCGGGCCGCGACGCGCCGCGCGTGCTCGCCGGCCCCGCGCAGTGAGGCGTCGACTGCCTCGAGCGCCTCGCGCCCGACCGCGCCGGGCACCGTGGCGAGCGCGACGAGCGCCTCTCGCGAGGGCTCCCGCCGCGGGTCGCGGCGGAGCAGCTCGGCGTGGAGCGCGAGGGCGCCAGCCGGATCGGCGAGCCGCTCGCGACGCAGCTCCGCGAGCCGCGCGGCCGTCTCCGTCTCGAACGCGCGCCCGAGCCGCGTCTCGAGCGCGGCGGCGAGCTCGGCGGGGCGGTCGAGCCGCTCCCAGAGCCGCTCGAGCGCCGCGCGGGCGTCCGGGTCCTCCGGCGCGAGCCGCGCGAGCTCGGTCCACGCCGCCGCGGCGCGCGACGGATCCGCGAGCCGCGTCTCGGCGATCGTCGCCTCCTCGCGCAGGGCGTCCTCGCGCTGGGCAGGGTCCGTGACCCGGCGGGCGAGCTCCGCGCAGATGTCGGCGAGCTCGCCCCAGCGCTCGCGCGCCCGGTGGAGCCGCCGGACCGCTGCGAGCCCCTCCCGATCACCCGGCGCCGCCTCGAGCGCGCGCGTCCAGGCCTCGGCGGCGCGGTCCTTGTCGAGCCGCCGGTCCGCGAAGTCGGCCCGCTCGCGGAGGAGCACGGCGCGCAGCTCGGGCGCGGCCTCGTCGCACAGCGCGTCGTACACGCGCGCGCACGCCTCCACCTCCTGGCTGTCCGCCGCGAGGCGGCGCAGGTTGCGGCGGGCGTCCGCGTCGGCCGGGTGGGCGCGCACCGCCTCGGCGGTCGCCGTGAAGGCGAGCGAGACCTGGTGCAGCTCCTGCTCGGCGATCCGCGCCGCGCCGCGCAGCGCGGCGGCCTTCGCGGCCGGCTCGGGCTGGATGCGCGCCTCCGCCTCGAGCGCGCGCATCCGGCGCCGCGGGTCCGGGTGCGCGGCGAGCGCGGCGGCGGCCACGCGCACCGCCCCGGGATCCTCGGCGTCGAGCTGCTCCTCGACGGCCTGGAGCGCCGCCTGGTCCTGGGGGTTCGCGGCGAGGGCGGCGGCGAGGCGCTCCCCGGCGGCGCGGAGATCGCCGATCCCCTGCGCGAAGCGGGCCGACTCGAGCGCCGCGCGCGAGGCCTCCGCCGGGTCCTCGGTCGCCCCGGCGAGCTCGGCGAGCACATCGGCGCGCCCGGCGCCGTCGCCCGCCGCGCCGAGCGCGTCGGCGAGGCGCGCGAGGAGACGTGCGCGGTGGTCGGGCGCGGCGGCGGCGACCGCGTCGCGGAGCGCGGCCGCGGCGGCGGCGGGGTCGCGGAGCCGCTCGGAGAGCACCTCCGCGCGCTGGGCGAGGAGCGCGCACCGCTCGGCGCCCTCGGCCGCGTCGGCTCGCGTGCCGAGGAGCTCGGAAGCCTCCGTCCACTGCTCGGCAGCGAGGGCTGCGCGTGTGAGGGCCGCGAGCGTCGCGGCGTCGCCCGGCCGCAGCGCGAGCGCGCGGCGGAGCTGCGCGGCCGCCTCGTCGAACGCGCCGAGGTCCTCCTCCGCGACCGCCGCGGCGCGGAGCCTGAGCGCGAGCTCCTCCTCGGGCCTCCCCTCGAGCCGCCGCGCGGCGTCGGAGAGGAGCGCGAGCAACTCGCGGTGGGCGCCCACCTCGCGCGCGAGCGCCTCGCAGCGGCGCCGGGCGTCCGGGTGCTCGGGGCAGGCGCGCAGCGCGGCGGCCGCGGCGGAGAGGGCCCCGCGCGCGTCGCCGAGCTTCCCGGCGCGGAGCGCGGACGCGTCGAGGAGGTAGCGGGCGCGCTCGCGCGCATCGGCGGACGGCGGGAGGTTCCGCGCGATCATCTCGAGCATCGCGGCGTGGCGCGCCGGGTCGGCCGCACCCGCGTACATCGGGGCGAGCGCCTGCGCGATCCGGAGCGGCTCGACGCCGCGCTCGAGCAGCCGCTCGAGCAGCTGGGTCGCGTCGGTCCGCTGCGACGGGACGAGCCCACCCGCCTGCAGGACCGCGAGCGCCACATGGGCCGCCTCGCCGAGCCGGCCGAGCGGGTCGACGAGGAGGTCGGCACGGGCGAGGTCGAGGGCGGCGCGCTCGGGCGGGCTCTTCGCGCGGGCCGAGAGGGTCGCGAGCACCTGCGCGCGCTCCTCCGCCGCCCGCGGTCCCTCGCTCGCCTCGAGCGCGGCGTGGAGACCCCAGAGCGCCTCCTCGTCCTGCGGCGCCTGCGCGAGCGCCTCGCGCCAGAGCGCCGCGGCGCGCTCGAACCGCGCGGCGTCGAGCCAGAGCCGCGCGAGCCGCGCGGTGAGCGCGCGCTGCTCGTCCCCGGACGCGCGGGCGCGGCGGGCCTCGAGCTCGTTCGCGAGCTCCTCCTGCTGCCCCGCCCGCCCCATGCACGCCTCGAGGGCGGTCACCGCGCCCCGGTCGTCCGGGTCGAGCGCGACGAGCGCCTTCCAGGCGCGCACCGCCTCCTCGGGCTTCGCGAGGTCGCGGTCCATGATCTCCGCGAAGCGCCGGAGGAGGGTCTTCCGCGTCTTCAGATCGTCGGTCACCGCGTCGGCGGTGGAGCGGTAGGCGCGGGCGAGCTCGAGGAAGGCGTCGGCGCGCGCGGCGGCGCCCTCCATCGCCTTGCGCGTCGCCGCGCGCGCCGGGTCGAGCGCGAGCGCCTGCGCGAGCGTGCGGAGCGCGTCCCGCGGCCGCCCGAGCCGCTCCTGCTGCACCTCGGCGAGGCGCTCGAGGAGCCGCACCCGCTCCTGCGGCTCGCGGGTGAGGGCGGCGGAGAGCTCGAGCACGCCGGCGAGCGGCCCCCACTCGCCCGCCTCCGCGAGCAGCGGCGCGAGGGCGGCGGCGGCGCTCGCCTCGCCCGGGTCGGCGCGGAGCGCCGCCTCGAGGTGGCGGCGGGCGCGCGCGGCGTCGCCGAGCCGCTCCTTCGCGAGCTGCGCGGCGCGCACGCGCAGCGGCGCGTGGGCGGGCTTCTCGGGCGCCGCGGCGAGGTGCTTCTCGAGGACGGCGAGCGCCTCGGCGAAGCGGCCGGCGTCGGCGTGGTGCTCGAACGCCTGCAGCGCGGCGCTCTCGCAGGCCGGATCGAGCTCGAGCGCCTTCCCGAGGGCGGCGAGCGCGCTCTCCGCGTCCCCGAAGCGGACGAGGTCGAGCATCGACATCTCGAGGTGGAGCAGCACGAGCGCGGCGCGGTCGCGCGTCCCGGCGGCGAGCCGCGCGAGCGCGTCGGCGTGACCGCGGTGGTCGCCGCGCTCGCCGTAGATGCGTCCGAGGAGGGCGAGCGCGAACGGGTCGCCCGGCGCGAGCGCCCAGGACCGCTCCACCCGCTCGATCCCGCGGGCGAAGCCGTCCGGATCGTACGCAGCGTGGAGCTGCGCGAGCCGGAGCTGCAGCCGCGCCGCCTCGCGCCGATCCTCCGCGCGCGCGGACGCCTCGTCGAGCGCGCGCGCCTCCTCGCGCCATGCACGCGGGAACGCCTTGAGCCGCTCGCGCGCCTGCGCCGCGCCCGGCGCCGCGCGATCGAGCGTGATCGCCTCGATGAGGGCGTCCATCGCGAGGTCGTGCTCGAGCGGCTCCTCGACGAGGGCGGTCCCGAGACGGGCGTACTCCGCCGCGAGCGCCTTGCGGTCGCCGCCGCCGTCGCGCGCCGCGTCGAGCATGCGCTTTGCCTGTCCGAAGCGGCGCAGCGCGGAGAAGCAGACGAGCCCGCGGGCCCGCGCCTCGTCGAGGGCGGGGTCGAGCCGGTACGCGCGGGCATAGAGGAGCGTGGCGCGGTCGCGGCGCCCGAGCTTCTCCTCGTGCACCTTCCCGAGCCGGAGGGTGATTCGGGCCGCCTCGCGCGGGTCCTTCGCGGCGGCGGCCTCGCGGTCGATGGCGGCGGCGAGGGCTGGCCAGTCCTCGCGCTCCGCCAGGAGATCGACCATCGAGCGGAGCGCGTCCGGGTGTGCCGGGTCGGCGCGCAGGAGCTGCCGGTAGAGCTCCTCCGCCCGGGCCACGTTCCGCAGCTTCAGCTGCGCGAGGTTCGCGGCCTTCGCGAGGAGCGGAGCCCCCGGCTCGTGGACGACCCGCGCGCGACCTTCGTAGAGCGCGATGAGGTCCTCCCAGCGCGAGGCCGTCTCGTAGAGCGACTCGAGCGCCTGGAACGCCGGCAGATCGCCCGGAGCGGCCTCGAGGGTCTCGCGGTGGGACCGGATCTGTTCGTCGAGGGTGGGTGCGCTCAAGTGGGATCGCTCGGGGAGAGACGCTGCCCAGGAAATGCGGCGACGCTCTGGGAGTATAGGGCCGGGTGCGTCGGAGGGTCAACGTTCGGATCCTCGGAAAACCAAGCCCTTACGGGAGGTTGCGGAGCGCGCGGCGGAGGCTACCGCCGGAGCCCTTCAGGCGACGCTGCGGGCCTTCCAGGTCGCGGCCCACGCCTCCACCTCCGAGGCCGGAAGCGGCTTCGAAAGGAGGAACCCCTGCGCGTACCGACAGCGCAGCTCCTCGAGCCTCTCCGCCTGGGTGCTCGTCTCCACGCCCTCGGCGATGACGTCGAAGTCGAGGCTCTCGGCGATCGAGACGATCGCCTTGATGACCTCCTCGCTCTCGTGGTGGTCCGGCAGCCCGGAGACGAACGAGCGGTCGATCTTCACCGCGGAGATCGGGAACCGGTGCAGATAGCTGAGCGACGAGTACCCGGTCCCGAAGTCGTCCACGTGGATCTGGATGCCCAGCTCGCGCAGCCGTCCGAGCTTCGCCGCCGAAGCCTCGACGTCGTCCATGATGACGGCCTCGGTGACCTCGATCGCGACGGCGCGCGGGTCCACGCCCGCGTCGCGGACCGTCCCCCAGAAGCCCTCGACGAACTCGGGGCGGCGGAACTGGCGCCCGGACACGTTGATCGACAGCGTGACCCCGGCGAGCGCGGGGACCTGCTCCTGCCAGATCCGGAGCTGCGCGCACGCGGTGCGGACGACCCAGTCCCCCATCGGCACGACCACGCCGCTCTCCTCCGCGAGCGAGATGAACTCGCCCGCGGGGAGGAGGCCGCGGCCCGCCTTGTCCCACCGCACGAGCGCCTCGACGCCGATGAGCTTCCCCGTCCGCAGCGCGACGATCGGCTGGTAGTGGAGCAGGAACTCCTCGCCGTGCTCCACCGCGCGCCGGAGGTCGGCCTCGAGCTGGAGCCGGTCCACGACGCTGCCGTGCATCTCGGCGTCGAAGATCTCGCAGCAGGCCTTCCCCTTCACCTTCGCCTGGTACATCGCGATGTCGGCGTCGCGCAGCACCTGCTCCGGGCGCTGGTAGCGCTCCGACCGGAGCGCGACGCCGATCGAGGTGGTGACGAAGATCTCGTGGCCGTCGACGTCGACCGCCTTCACGAGCGCCTTCTGGATCCGGTCGGCCACCTGGAGCGCGTCGGGCGGGTCGCCGATCCGATCGAGGAGGATCCCGAACTCGTCACCGCCGAGGCGCGCCACGGTGTCGCCCGGCCGCAGGCACTCGGCGAGGCGCTCGCCGACCGCCACGAGGAGGTGGTCGCCCACGAGGTGTCCGAGCGTGTCGTTGATCACCTTGAACCGATCGAGGTCGAGGAAGAGAACGGCGTAGACCTGCTCCGCGTGGCGCCGCCCGGCCTCGATGACGTGCTGGAGCCGGTCGAGAAAGAGGGCTCGGTTCGGGAGGCCGGTCAGCGCGTCGTGGAACGCGTCGTAGAGGAGCCGCGCCTCGGCGCGCTTGCGCTCCTCGATCTCGTTCTGGAGCGCCGCGTACCCGTCGCGGAGCGCCGCGCTCATCGAGTTGAAGTGACCCGCGAGCTCCCCGAGCTCCGTGCGGTCGTCCTTCACCTCGATGGCGAAGCCGAGCTCGCCCTGGGCGATCGCGCGCGTCGCGCGGACGAGCGCCTCCACCGGGCGGGTGATCGAGGTGGCGAGCCGGACCGCGATCGCGATCGCGACGACGAGCGTGAGGGCGAGCGTGAGCGTGAGGATCGCCCGCGCCTGATCGAACCGGTGCATCGCCGCGACGGCCCGCTCCTCGGACCTCCTCGCGGGCTCGACCGCCATCTCCTCGGTCCTCCGCAGCAGCTCGGCCGCAAGCGAGGCGGCCTCGAGCTTCAGCTTCCCGATCCGGGCGCTGTCGGCCGACGCGGTCATGTAGTGGCTGAGCGCCGCCTCGTAGTCCGAGATGAGGGCCCGGACCCCGTCGAGCCGGCCGGAGATCTCCGGCGTGTGGTGGCACTGCGCGCAGGCGGCCGCCGACCGCTCGAGCGTGAAGATGTTCTCCGTGATCACGTCGACCTTCTGGCCGAGCGACGTGTTCACGGTGAAGAGATCCGCCTGCGCCTCCTGGATCGCGACGATGAGGTTCTGCCGCATCTCCTCGATCCGGTGCAGCTCGGAGAGCCGGCGCAGCTCGTCGGTCGTCGACTTGATGAAGACGAGGGCCATCACCGACCCGGCCGCCGAGCAGGCGAACAGGAGCAGGAGGGCGGTGAGGATCTTGCGCTTCATCGCGTCGGGGGTCCGTCTACTCGTTCCGGTACCGGTAGCTCTTCGGCTCGATGCCCGCCTTGCGCGCGAGCTCGAGGACGGGCGCGTAGTCGGCCGCGGTCGCCTCGATGAACTGGACGGCGCCGAACTGCCGCAGGACGCTCGCGCCCTCCGGCTCGCCGTGCAGGTCGAGCAGCGCGCGGCGCAGCGCCTCGCGCAGGTCCGTCTCCATCTCGCGGCGGACGCAGAGGCCGTTCGACGGAACGGACGCCGACGACGACAGGATGAGCAGCTCCTGGTCGACCCGCGGGTTCTCCTTGCGCACCCGGTCGAACACGCTGTGCTTCGCCGCGCCGACGTCCGCCTGCCGCTGGAGCACCGCGGTGATGGCGGCGTCGTGGCTGCCGGTGAACCAGGACTCGCCGAAGAACCCCTGCGGCGACCGGACCCCGTGCTCGCGGAGCCAGGCGAGCGGGAAGACGTAGCCCGCGGTGGTCGCCCGGTCGACGAAGGCCATCCGCTTGCCGCGCATCGTGGCGACGTCGTGGATCCCGGCGTCCTTCCGGACGAACAGGTAGCCGTGGTACGTCGAGGTCCCGTCGAGATTCACCGGTCGTGCGAGCGGGATGACCCCGAGCTTCTCGATCGCGAGCGCGCCCGTGAAGGAGCCGAAGAACGCGGCGTCGAGGTGCTCGGACTCGAAGGTCTCGAGGATGTTCCCGTACCGCGAGAGGATCGTGAACCGGACGGGGACGCCGATCTTCCGCGTGAGGTATTCGCCGAGAAGGGTGAAGCGCGCCTTCTGCTTGAAGAGGTTGAGCTCCGGGATGAGCCCGATGACGACCCGCTCGCGCGGCGCGCCCCTCGCCTCGGCCGCCTGCGCGGCGGCCGCGAGCGGCGCGACGAGGGCCGCTGCGACGAACAGGGATCGGAGGAGCCTTGCCGCTGCGGACATGCGATCGACCTCGATCGCCGAGTCTAGCACCCACCCTCCTGCGACCCACCGGGGCGGCCCGGCGCGGGTCCATCCCAGGACCGCGGCACGTCACCGCACCCGCTAGAAGGTGTAGCGAACGGTCGGATAGACCGCGAACCCGAGCGCGCCCGCCTTCTTCGCATAGACGAGGTCGGCGGCGGCGCCGATCGAGTAGTGGCGCAGCTTCGTGAAGTACTCGATGCCGGGCCCACCGGCGAGCACGATGTCGCTCGTGCCGAAGAGCCCCTCGGGGAAGGTCTTCGCGTAGCCGGCGCGGCCGTGGACGTACAGGAAGAACCGCTGCCAGTCGTTCCGGTCGCGCCAGCCGGCGAACGCCCACTTCAGATCCGCGCCCGCGGAGAGCAGGCTGAACGCGCCGTAGTTCGCGTTCGCGCGCTCGTTCCCGAGCTGCGAAACGAGCGCGACCGACAGGCGGGCGCCGATGTCCACGCCGAGCGTCACGCCGAGGAGCACGCCGCCGGCCCTGCCGCCGGACTCGCCGGCAAGCGGGTGCTTCTCGCGATCGGCGGTGGGCGTGTCGAGCATCCCGAGGTAGCCCGCCTCGAGCCCTACGAACAACCCGCGCTCGACGTCGTCGAACTTGGCTTTGCGGGGGTCCTCCTGCAGCTGCGGCGCGGAGTCCTCCGCGAGCGCGAGGGCAGGGACGAGCAGCAGGACGGCGGCGAGCTTCCTCAAGGTCGGTCTCCCTACTGCGCGCCCGCGCCGGACGAGCGGAGGATCCACGGGTAGGTGATGACGGCGATGCCGCCGCCCTTCGGCTTCGGGAAGGCCCAGCTCGTGATGCGAGCCATCATGCATTCGTGAACCTTCGCGTCCTCGAGGGTCGTTCCCGAGTGGTCGATCTGGGCGTTCGAAGCGCTGCCGTCGCCGTTGATGACCCACTTCACCGAGACCTTGCCCTGGAGCCGCGGGTTGACCGCGAGCTGCTGCTCGTAGCAGTACCGGATCTGGGCGGCGTGGTCCTGGATGACCTTGCGGATGAGCTCCCTGTCCACCGAGCCCATCACCACCGCGGTGCCGGTCGAGATGTTCACGTCGCGGTCGCCCTTGTTGCCGAGGCCGCCGACGCCGGTGCCGTAGCTCCCGAGCCCGCCGCCGCGCCCCTTCGTGCCGACCGCGCCGATGCCGATGGTCTCGCCCTGGCCGCCGCCGCCCGAGCCGGAGCCGCGGATGCCGAGACCGCCGAGGCCGTAGCTGTCCCCGACCACCGGGCCGAACATGTTGCCGACCGCGCCGCGGAGATCGCCGCCGAGGCCGCCCGAGCCGAACACCGTCGAGAGCCCGCCGCCGCCGCGACCGAGCGCGGCGAGGAGGCCGGTCCGCTTCACGATCTCCTTCGCGTTCGGGTCGATCGCCTTCGGCGCCGAGCGGGCGTTGGTCTTCGGGGCGTCCTTCTTCCCCATCTGACCCTCGTCGCCCTTGTGCTTCTCCGCCGCCTCGCCCGGCTCGGCCTTCTCCGTCTCGCCCTTCGGACCCTGCGGCTTCGGCGCCACCTCGGGCGGCTTGATGACGAACTTCGCCATGCGCGAGGGGTTCTTGAAGAGGTCGTCGGCGAGGACGTCGGTGTCGTACGGGAAGTTGTTCGCCGCGACGATGAAGCCGGCCTGCAGGAAGAAGAGGACGAGAAACAGGTTCAGGAACTGGTAGTTGATCTTCTCCCAGAACGGCGCGGGCCTCACCGGCATCGGCCGCTTCGCCCTCGCCTCGATGGCGAGCTTCCCGCCCACCTCAGCGCGGACGGCGCCGGCCTTCGGCACCTCCACCCAGTAGGCGCTCTGGATCGTGTCGTCGGCGGACGCCCGCTTCGACTTCACGAGCTCGCCGAACGGCGTGCGGACGCCCTTCTCCTCGACGACGCCCGTCATCCCGCGGGCGAACGTGAAGCGGTACTCGCCGTGCTCGAAGCGCAGCACGGGGAACTCCGGGACCGGGAGCCCCTCGAGCCGCATCGCGCAGTTCGGGGTCTCGCCGACGAGGATGGGCTTCTTCGGCTTCACCCAGGTCGCCGCGTCGATGAGCGTGTCGCCCCAGAGCAGCCGGAGCTCGACGCCGAGGTCGGCCTCGTTCGAGAGGTCCTCGACCTCGCGCGATGCGGGCCTGAGCTTCGTCGGCCGGCGCGCGGCGGTGGCCGCGCGGCGGAACCTCGGCCGGGCCGGGGTCTCGGCGGGCGCCGGCTCGGGCGCCGCCTCGGGGGCGGGCGAGGGCTCCGGTGCGGGAGGGGCGACGGCGACGGGGACGGGGACGGGCTTCGCCGCGGCCGGACGCGGGGCGGCGGGCGCGGGCGCCGGGACGGCGGCCGCCGGGATCGCAGCGGCGGTGGCGCTGCGCGGCGTGGCGGAGCCGTTCGTCTTCTTCGGGGGAGCGGGCAGCGGCGGCGCGGAAACGGGCACGGAGACGGCGACGTTCTGCGCCTCGTTCACGGCGGGTGCGGCGATCATCTCCGCACTCTCGAGCACGATGCGGAGCCCGCCGAGGGTGATCTGGTCGCCCGGCTTGAGAGCGCCGCGCGAGACCTTCTTGCCGTTGACGAACGTCCCCTCGGCGCTCCCCATGTCGATGATCGAGATGGCGCCGTCCGGGGCCACCTCGATGACCGAGTGGATGCGCGAGATCTTCTCGTCGTCGAGGCAGAGGTGCGCCGAGGCGAGCCGCCCGATCTTGATGATCTCGCGGTTGAACTGCTCGGTGCGAACGAGCTCGCTCCCGCGGAAGACCTTGAGGGTGATGGGGGTGGGCATGGTCGGGCGGTCTGCGGCTCTAGAGGTCGCCTGAGGACTGCATCACCTTGTCGCGCCAGTCCTCACGGATGTGGATGAGGTTCGAGTGGTCGACCTTCTGGCGCGCCTCCACGTACTCGCCGTCCGGCCGCTTCAGGTCGCCCTCGATGGTGTCATCCTCGAAGTTGATGACCGTCTTCTTCTCGTACTCGACCTTCGTCTGCGCCTCGGACTTCTGCTGCGCCGCCGCGAGCAGCGGCGCCGCGATCGTGAGCGTGATGAGGAGCTTGCGCATCGTCGGTCCCTCGTACGTCGAGCTTACCACCCCTGCCGAGCCGCGAAGAAGCGCCGGTCTCACCGGGGAGGGTTGGGCGCCGCCGCCGCCGGGGCGCTGCCCTCGGCGGGGGCCGCGCCGGGCGCCTTCGCCTTCGGCGCGTCCTTCACGTCCTTCGCAGCCTTCGCCGCCTTCTCCGCCGCCTGCCTCGCCGCGTCCGCCTGCATCTGCTTCGCGGCCTCGGCGGCCTTCCGGTTCTCCTCGAGCTGCGCCTCGCACTCGCGCTGCAGCTTCACGACCTGCGAGCCCTCCGGGAACACCGGCCCGGCGCGCGTCTGGTACGTCTTCAGCTCCGCGAGCGCGGGCTCGCACTCGGACTTCACGCGCGCGAAGAGGACGCCGCGGGCGAGGTGGACCTCGGTGAGCCGGTCTCCGCTCGCCTTCTCCGCCCGCTCGTAGGCCGCGAGCGCCTCGTCGGGCTTCCCCGTGTACCGGAGCGCGAGGCCGTGCGCGAGGTGGACGGCGGCGTTCCCTGGCTCGACCTTCAGGATCGCCGCCGCGTGCTCGGCGACGCTCCCCCACGCCTGCTTCTTCAGCGCGCCGTCGAGGAGGGCGTAGCGCGCGGCGATGAAGCCGTCGCGGAGCGCGAGCGCCTTGCGGAACTGCGCCTGCGCGCCGGCGTCGTCCCCCTGCCGCGCGAGCACGAGGCCGACCGTGTAGGGCAGCTCGGGGTCGGCGGGGTCGAGCTTCTGCGCCCGCAGGGCGACGAGCTTCGCGAGGTCGAGCTCGTTCCGCTGCAGCGCGACGCGGGCGAGCACGCGGTACGCGGCGACGCTGCGGGGCTCGCGGGCGAGCGCCTCGCGCGCGAGCCGCCACGCGTCGTCGAGCTGGCCCGCGGCGCGGTACAGGACGGCGAGCCGCTCGCGCGCCACCGCGTCTTCCGAAAAGTCGCGCACGCACTGCTGGTAGACGGCCGCGGCCGCGCGCGGATCACCCTGCTTCTCGAGCAGGACGCCGAGGTTCACGGACGCCTGCCGGAGGCTGGGCTTGAGCTCGCGCGCGCGCTCGTACTCCGCGCGGGCCTCGCCGAGCTTGCCCTGGGCCTCGAGCGCGACGCCGAGGTTGTGGCGCGCCTCCGCGACCTCTGCGCCGTCGAGCACCGCCCGCCACTTTCGCTCGAGGTACGGCCAGTCGGGCGGGACCTTCAGCTTCTTCTGCTCCTCCTCGGCGCGCACCGCCTCCTCGAACAGGCGCAGCGCGCGCGCCGGGATCGCCGGCTCGCCGGCGGCGCCGTTCGCGGCGGTCGCCGGATCGACGGCCGCGGCCGGCGCTGCGCTGCGAGGCGGCGTAGGGGCGGCCTTCGCGGCGGGCCTCGTGGCCGTCGCCGCGGTGGGCTTCCCCGCCTGGGCGGGTCGCGGCGGCGCGCTGGCGCAGCCGAGCGCCGCGGCGAGGACGGCGAGGACGGCGAGCTGGATCGTGCGGGCTCTCACGGCAGGAGGTCCTCGTCGTCTTCGGCGTCGGCCTTCTTCTTCCCCTTGCGCTTCTGTTTCGTCGGGACCGGCTCCTCGTCGATGACGCGCTTCTGCGGGTCGAGCGTCGCGTCCCGGCGCGCCGGCTCCTCCTGGCCTCCCGCGGTCCTGACGTTGAGCGGCGGCAGCGTCGGCTCGGCGGCGCGGTGCGCGGCGCGGGCCGGGACGCCCTGCACCTCGGCGAGCAGGCCGTAGCCGCGCGGCGCGTCGGCGAGCGCCGGGGGCGCGATGGGGGGGAGCGCCTCGGGCGAGGGGCCGTACTCCTCCGGCTTGCGCTTCGCGAGGATCGCCGTCGCCTGCTTCGCGCACTCGTTCACGACGCCGTAGTCGCGCGCTGCGTTCACCGCGAGCGCGAGACCGTCCATCGCCTTCGACTCGAGCGGCTCCGCGTTCTGCGACAGGAGCGACTTGTACTCGTCGACGAGGGCCGGGTCGCGCCGGAGCTCCTTCGGGATGGGGGCGTCGTAGAGCGCCTGCGCGAAGCGCTTGTAGGCGAGGCCGATCTTGTAGAGGCCGCACACCGCCGGCTCGGCCTGCTTGAGGTGCACGACCTGGCCGTACGCGTCCTCGAGCTTCTTCAGCTTCTTCGCCTTCACCTCGAGCTGGGCCTTCAGCTGCCGCGGCGCCACGTTGAGCGAGATCCGGTCGTACTCGGCGAACGCCGGCTCGATCTCGTCGTACATCGCGCGCGCGACGAGGGCGAGCCCGCGCTCCTTCACCTTGTCCTTGTTCCTGCGCCAGTACTCGAGCCCCTGCGCCTGGGCGCGGCGCGCGAGCGGCGCGTTGCCGGACTTCTCGAAGAGCTGCGCGAGCTGGTTCTGCAGCCCGAGCCACTCGTCGGGGTCCTTCGCGTACTTCCGCTGGTACTCCTCGAGCTGCTTCAGCTGCTTCGCGGTCTGCCCCTGCTTCGCGTGGATCTCGGCGAGCGAGAGGAAGAGCCGCGGGGCGTCGGCGCCGTTCGGCCAGGTGTCGAGGTAGGCGCGGCTCGCCGCCTCCGCCTTCGCCCACTGGCGCAGCCCCGCCCGGAAGACCGCGGCGTTGATGATGGCGTCGGTCGCCTTCTTCTCGTCGTACGCGCCCGCGGAGCGCGGCGCCTCGGCGACCGCGACCTCCTTCGCCTTGCCCCTCCCCTTCCCCTTCGGCCTCACCTTCGCCTTCGCCTTCGCGGCGGCGGCGGCGAGCTTCGGCCGCTTCGAGGCGCGCCACGCGTCGAAGTAGCGCTCGTACAGCTCCGCGGCCTTCTCGAACTCGGCGATCGCCTCGTACGCCTCGGCGTTGTCGTAGAGCGCCGCGGGGACGAGCTCGTGGTCCGGGTACTTCTGGAGGATGAGCGCGCGGACCTCGACCGCCTTGTCGATCCGCCGCATCTTCACGTAGTCCACCGACGCGTTGAAGAGCGCCGTCGGCGCGAGGCGCGACTGCGACCAGTCGCGGACGAACGCGAGGTACTCCTCGGCCGCCCCCTCGTGATCCTTCGCGCGCTCCTTCTCCTCGATCACCTTGAACGCGCTCTCCTCGATGATCTTCGCGAGGTCGGCCTTGAGCGCCGGGTGCGTCTCGACGAGCTTGGCGTTCGCGTAGAACCGCTTCGCCCAGCCGTTCACGTTCCGCCAGTCGCCGAGCAGGTTGTAGGCGTCGAGCACGAGGTTCGTCGCGTAGCCGGCGAGCTCGTGCGCGGGGTGGTCGAGGGCGATGCGCGTGAAGAGGTCGGTCGCCTCCGCGAAGGCGTTGTGCGCGTAGTGGATCCGCGCGGCCTTGTAGGCGATCTCGACCCACTTGTCGCCCTTGGGCTGCCACTTGAGGTAGCGGCCACAGGAGTCGAGGAGCCGCTGGCGCTGCGGGACGAGCGCGAGCTGCTTCTTCGGATCCGACGCGCCCGCCGGCTTCTTGTCGTCGTCGAGCTTCTTAGCGACGAGGTCCCAGGCGAAGACGGCGTTCTCGAGCGCGTCCTTGAAGAACTTGCCGGCCTTGCCCTTCCCCTCGAGCGCGCGGACGTCCTGCAGCGCGACCCGCTCGTACTCCTCGCCGGCGCCGTCGAAGTCCGCGAGCGCGTAGCGCAGCTCGGCGTGGAAGAACCGCATCTCGTACGCCGTCGGCTCGTCGGGGAAGACGTCGAGGTAGTCGCGATACACGGCGGCGGCGAACCCGGCGACCGGGTCGTCCCGCGTCTTCTTCCACTCATTGTGATACTGGACCGCGAGGATGCGGAGCGTCTGCTCCGCGTCCCGCCGCGCCTCGCCGACCGCCTTGCGCCCCTTCTCGTCCTTTGGGTCGAGCGCGCCCTCGATATCGTGCAGCATCTTGACGAAGACGTGGGCCTGCCCGACCGCCGCGTCCTTGCGCCCCATGCGCCCGGCGCAGGTGACGATGCGCGACTGGAAGAAGGCCGCCTCCGGGCTCGTCGCCTTCTCCTGGATGAGCCGGCGGTAGACGACGATCGCGTCCCGGTCCTTGCCCTCCTCGTAGAAGATCCCGGCGAGGGACTTCAGCATCTCCATCCAGCCCGCCTCGCCCCCGACGCGCTTGAACTCGTCGGCGGCGCCCTCGGCCGAGCCGACGTGGCTGTAGGTCCGGACGTAGTCCTTCCGCGCCTCCTTCACGAGCGCGAGCTTGCGGTCGGCGGGGACGGTCGCGGTGGGGAGCTCGCCGAAGAAGATGACGGCGCGGAACATGTCGAGCGCCTCGCTCCACGCGCCGAGGTTGTAGTGGACCCACCCCTGCTTGTAGAGCGCGTACCCGTAGACCGACGACTCCTGGTACTCGGCCGCCTTCTGGTACGCGCCGAGCGCCTTCTTGAGGCTGCCGATCCGGTTCTCGCCGCTCGCCTTCTCGAACCAGTACTCGCCGATCGCCATCCAGGCGTCGGGCAGGAACCGCGACTTCGGAAACCGCTCGATGAGCGCGCGGTACGCCTTCAGCGCATCGGGGTCGTTCCGGTCGCGCTTCGAGAGGTTCTCGGCGAGGAAGTAGAGCACCTCGTCGAGGCGCGGGTACTTCGGGTAGCGCTTGATGATCGCGCCGTACAGCGCGACCGCTTGGTCGCGGAGCTTCTTCTGCTGGCCCTCGAGGTCCTTCTTCTCCGCCATGAGGCGGTCGATCTCGCGCGGATCGCCCCTCGTCCCGAGCGCGATCAGGCGATCGTCCCTGCGGTTGGCCTCGAAGAAGAAGAACTGCGACTCCTCCCAGAGGAGCTCTGCGAGCCGGAAGTACCACTGCGGCGTCTCCTGATTCGAGCCGCCGCCGAGCTCGATGAGGCGCCGGAGCGACGCGATCTCCTCGCGCCGCTTCTCCGAGACCTGGACCTCGACGACCTTGCGGAAGGCCTCGAACTCGAGAGCGGGGCCGCCCGGCTCCTTCTTGCCGGTCTTCTTCGCCTCGAGGCTGCCGCCGAGCGCCGCGTCCGGCGCGACCGAGCGCTTCTCGCCGAGGTCGGCCTCGCGTGGGCCTCGGTCGGCGCCGCGCGTCGCGTTCGCGGCGAGCGCCAGGGCGACGGCGCCGGCGGCGAGTCTGCGATCCATCTTCGGGGTCTCCTCTCGTGAGCTACCGGGCGGCGGTCTTCGACGGCGAGCGCGGGAGACGATCCTTGCAGCCCTTCGTCAGGGTGTAGGAGAACGTCCCGAGCTCGTCGCGCCAGAACTCGCCCTCGTACGGCCAGTAGAGGTGCTCGTCGGACACCGCGTACGAGTACTTGAGGTCGCGCACCACCTCGACCTGGCTCCCCTTCGCGAGCGAGCCCTCGAGCGCCTCGCGCTCCTTGCGCGACACCTCGATCTGGATGCGGAGCGCCTGCGCGAGGAGCTGCCGCAGCTGGTCGCGCTCGTACTCGAGCTTCCCGCGCATCCGCTGGCCGGCCTCCTCGACGAGCGCGACGCGCTCGGCGGCGAGCCTGTCGTGAAGGTCCTTGCCGAGCGCGGAGCTGCGGAACTCGGGGCGGCGCGCGCCGAGCCCCACGTCCATCTCGGCTTCGGCCGCGCCGATGGAGTCCACGAGCCGCGCCACGTTCTGGTCGGTCTCGGCGAGCTTCAGGATCTTGCGGGCCACGCCGCCCGACGCCGCGCCGCCGCGCACGAGCTCGTAATAGGCGTCGGGCGTGCGCGTCGCGCCGGTGAGCCGCGTCAGCTCGGCATAGACCGGGTCGTAGATCGACGAGAACTTCTCGAGCACCTGGCGCGCCTCGGGGTAGCGGCAGTTCTCGTAGTAGACGATCGCCTTGAGGACGTAGGACTCCGGGTAGTACTCGTCCTTGAAGTAGGGCGACTGGAGCGTGAGCAGGTTTCCGAGCGTCTTCTCGTAGTCGCCGATCCGGTAGTGGGCGTAGGACGCCTCCCACAGCCCCTCGAGCCAGCGCTGCCCGCCCCACGGCATCTTCCCGTAGTAGAAGATCGCGTAGCGGTTCTGCCGGTTCTGGTAGTGGATCCGGGCGAGCTGGAGGAACGCGAGCTCGCGCAGCTCCAGGTCCGGCCGCCGCGTCTTCTTCGGGTTCGTGACCCGGATGACGTCCTTGAAGGCGTCGGTCGCGGGGGCGTCGTGCCCCTCTGCGTAGGCGACGAGGCCGTCGACGAACTTCGCGCGCGCGAAGAGGTCGAGCGCGTCGGGCGCCGGCCCGTCCTTCGCCGCGTCGCCCGCGCTGGCCGGCGGCGCCGACGCCGGCGCGCCGGACTGCTCGCGCACCTTCGCGGCGAGCCGGCGCGCCTCGGCCCAGGCCGTCTTCGCCTCGCCGGCGCGGCCCGCGTCGGCGAGCGCGCGGCCGCGCTCGAACTCGTACTTCGAGAGGAAGTAGTTGACCCGATCCTCGAACGTCGGCGGAATGCCCTGCGCCGCGTGGCGCGCCACGCGCGCGAGCAGCGGCTGCTCGTTCGGGAGCCGCCGCCCGATCCAGAACAGCCACTCCATCGAGCTGTGGAAGAAGCGGGTACCGGAGGGGCCGCGGTCGAGGACGTCGTCGAACGCGCCGAGCGCCGAGTACGACAGGCCGAGCCGCGCGAGAGCCTTCGCGCGCTGATAGCGCGCCTCGTCGTGGACCGACGAGAGCTTCGGGTCCCGCATGATCTGGTCGAACGCGAGCGCCGCGGTCTCGGTGGCCTTCTCGTCGAGCAGCTTCTTCGCGGCGTCGAGCCGCTCCTTCGCAGCGGCGGTCGCCTTCTGATCGAGCGGCGTGAGCGAGAGGCCGGGCTGCTGCCCCTTCTCCTTGCGCTGCGGCCGCGAGGACGAGGGCGGAAGAGCGGGCGGCGGAGGCGGCTCGGGGACGGCCGGCTCCTCCGGACGCGCGGCGCGCTCCTGGGCCGGCGCGGCCCGCTCAGGGACCGGCGCGGGCGCCGGCACGGGCGCGGGCGGCGCCTCCTCCGTGCGCTCGGGGCGGGCCCTTGCGGGCGGCGGCGCCGCCTTTTTCTTCTTGCCGTGGTCGTCCTTCTTCTTCTTCGTCTCCTTCTTCGCCGCGGGGCCGCCGAGGTCGATCCCGAGCTGCGCGCGCGCCGGGGGCGCGGCGAGGAGCCCGGCGAGGACGACGAGGAGGAGCGCGCGTGTCATGGGCTCACCGGAGGGCGGTTTCGGCCCGGGAAGAAGAACGACACGCCGAGCTCCGCGAAGAGCTGGTTCTGGAAGTCGGTCCCCACCCCGCCGTTCGGTACCTGTACCGCGTAGACGTAGTCCTTCACCTCGAAGCGCGCGGCGATCGACTCCGTGAAGAAGAGCCGGAGCCCGAGGCCGACGTGGCCGCCCACGGTCGTCGCGACGGCCGGCGCGCGCACGAGCGCGACGTCCTTCGCGAGCACCTCGTCGTACGCGATGAGGTCCGGACCGGCGAAGAGCGACAGGTCGAAGTGCGCGACGCGCTCCGACAGGACGTTGAGCTTGCCGTAGATCGGCGACCAGGCGAGCTCGCCACCGACGAGCCAGCGGATCCGTCCGGGCACCTGCCGCAGCATGACGCTCGTCGCGTCCTCGCAGCCGCGCGCCGCCGAGCAGACCACCGCCGAGTTGCTCTTCACCGCCGCGCCGCCGGCGGCATGCACCGCGGTGGAGAGGTGCTCGGAGAAGTGGTAGCCGAGCTTCACGCCGCCGAAGTACTTCGTGAAGAATGCGTCGTTGAGCGAGAGGTTCCCGGTCGCGGTGAGCTCGACCCGCCCGGCCTTGCGGTAGAGCTGCCCCGACACCGGCGGGATCTTCCCGGCGAACGCGTCCCCCTTCGACTGGGCGGCGGCGCCCGACGGCAGCGCCGCGCAGGCGAGCGCGAGGACGACTCCGGAGAAACTCGCTGTGCGCGCGCTCACGGGTACACGTAGTCGAACGTCATGGGGAAGAAGAAGGACATGCCCACGTTCACGGCGAACACCTTCTGGATCGTCGCGGGCAGCGACTGGATCGGCTGATCGGGGTAGAGCGTCGCGAGCATGCCGACCTCGAACGCCATCCACTCCTTGGGGTAGAACCGGACGCCGCCGCCGACGTCGACGCCGAATTTCGAGCGGCCGACGAGGAAGGTGTCGGGCGTCGGCCCGAGCCCCGAGTTGTCGCGAGGCGCGTAGCTCGTCGCGCTCCAGACGAGCCCGAAGCCGCCGGCGAGGAACAGATCGAAGTGGATGATCTGCTTGTCGAGGAACGAGACCTTGCCGTACACGGGCGACCAGACGCCCTCGAGCATCAGCTGATCGTAGATCTGCGACGAGAGCAGCTGGCCGCCGAACGCGAGCTTCCCCTCCCGCGCGTAGTCGGTCCTGATCGGCGCGGGCCGCCAGCTGCTCGGGCTCGAGAACTCGGGCTTGCGGTAGGTGACGCCGCGCACCGCGACGGCGAAGCTGTCCTGGAGGTTGTAGGCGAGCCGCAGACCGCCGCCGAACTTCTGGTAGAACGCGTCGTTCACCGTGGCGGCGAAGACCGGCGCGACCTCGAACCGGCCGCGCTTCATGAACCCCTTCCGCTGCACCGCCTTCACCTTGTCCCCGAGTGCGACGTCCTTCTCGGAGAAGGGCACGATCGGAGCTTCCGCCCTCGCGGGGGCGCTCTTCGATGGCGACTCCGCCGGCTTCGACAGGTCGATCGGCGGCAGCTCCGTCGTGTCGGGAGCGTCCTTCGAGGGGGGCTTCGGCGCAGAGAGGTCCAGGCCAGGGACCTCCTGCGCGAGCGCCGGGAGCGCAGCGACGAACCACACGATGGTGAGCAGGGATCTCATGAACGGTCCGGGGGACGTGACGCATCCTAGCCCGACCCCGCCAGACGGGCAACGCGGGACCCCGCCGGATTTCTCCGTCCCTACGTGGCTGTAGGTCGCTATCCCTCACCCCGTCGTTCCTTGTCCGCTTCGACCGCGCGTGCTAACGATTCAAGGACCGATGTCCCGCCGCATGCCCAGAATGGTCGTCGCCGTCGCGCCGCTCCTCGCGTTGCTGGCTTGCCAGAAGCCCGACGTGGGCGGGCCGTGCACGATGACTTGGGGCAACGTCGCGGGGACGCCCGCGCCGGATCCGGTCCAGCTCTACCTGAGCGGCGGGGCCGACTTCTTCGAGAGCGGCAACATCGAGTGCGAGAACCTCGTCTGCATCGTGTCGCCGGCCGCGGCGGGATCGCGTTATGCGTCGGGCGGGTACTGCTCGAAGCCATGCGTCTCAAACGACGACTGCTTCCAGTCCGACACGGGGCTCGTCTGCCGGCAGATGGTGCTCGACCCGGTGTTCCTCAACCAGCTCGACCAGATCGATCCGGCCCTGAAGGAGCGGTACCTCGGGGACGTGCAGTTCTCGAGCTACTGCGGCACGCCGAAGTAAGTCGTGCGGGCTGTCGCGGCGACCGCGCTCCTCGCGCTGCACTGCGCGTCGCGCACCCCCGAGTCCACCACCCCCTCCGCGCGCGTCGTCGTCGAGACGCGCGCCGGGGCCCGCCACGTCGTGGCGGTCGAGCTCGCGCGGACCGTCGCGGAGCGCGCGCGCGGGCTCATGGACCGGAGCGCGCTCGCCTCCGACGCCGGGATGCTCTTCCTCTTCGACGAAACGGCCGAGCACCCGTTCTGGATGAAGAACACGCTCATCCCGCTCGACATGCTGTTCATCGCCGAGGACGGCCGGATCGCGGGCATCGTCGCCCGCGCAGTGCCGGGTGATCTGTCGCCGCGCTCCGCGGGCGGCCCGACCCGGTACGTGCTCGAGGTGAACGGCGGCTGGGCGGACGCCCACGGCGTCGCGCCCGGCGACCGCGTCCGCTTCGAGAACGTGCCGCGGTTCTGAAGCGGACCGCGTCCGCTTCGAGAACGTGCCGCGGTTCTGGAGCGCCCCGCTCGAACGAGACGCTGCCGCTGGTCGGAGACGCCGCGTCGCGCTCAGGGCGTGAGACTGGGCAGCATTCCTCCCTCGCCCCCGCGAAGCGGGGGAGAGGGCCGGGGAGAGGGGCTGGACTGAGCCGCTGCCGCCGGCCGGAGACGCCGCGTCGCCGCAGGCGCTCCGGCGCCAGGGCTGCGATCGTCGCGCGCGACGAAGAGCAGCCGCGGCGCCGCTGCGGAAGTCGCGCGCGCAGAGCGCTGAAGCGCCTGCGCGCGTTCGAACAGTCCTCGCGGCGCAACGCGGCTGCCCGTTCCGCGCGCGTACGATCGCGGAAAGTCGGGCGCCTGCGCGATGCGGCGCCGTCGGCGCCCCGGCCGGCTTCGCTGCGTCTCTGCGTCTCTGCGTGCTGAGTGGGCGCGCGCGCGAGCCGCCTCGCGTTCACGCCGGTGCCGACCACGCGGAGGGCGGGCGCTACTTGCGGAGCAGCTTGCCTGCGACGAGCGGGCCGAGGCTGTCGTGCATGAGGCCCTCGACGAGCCCCTCGAACGCGACACGATCCCTGTCGTCGCCCCACACGAACCGGATGCCCATCCCGGGCTCCTCGCCGGTCGCGCTCGCGTGGACGACCTCGCCGTTCAGCTCGAACGGCTTCGCGCGCCCGGGCACGGTCAGGCGAAAGAGGAAGCGCGTCCCGATGGGGAGCGTCTTCTTCGTCTTGATGAACGTGCCGCCCTTCGAGATGTTCTTCGTGTAGTCGGCGAAGAAGCTGTTGAGCTTCTTGTAGTCGACCTTGAGCTCGATCGGCGCGCGGCCGTACTCGCGGTTCTCCGGCATCGCGGCGCATGTTATCCCGGTGCGTTCGCCGGGCGGTAGTTCGTGACCGATATCGAGGCCTCGTTGGCAGGTTCGCTCGAGATTGCGCGTTCGCTCGCCCGGCGCCCCGCCGTGCGCGCGGGCGCGGTGCTCCTCGTCGCGGCAGGGCTCGCGGCCGGGTCGCTGCCGCTCGTCGACGCGCCCGGGTACGAGCTCGGCGAGGCGGCGGCGCTCGTCGCCGCGCTGCTCGCGCCACTCGTCGGCGTCGCCGCGGCGCGCGCCGCCCTCGCGCGCCCTGACCCTTCTCCGCTCGCCGCGTGGGGCGCGACGTCGCTCGTCCTCGGCGCACTCGTCGCGCTCCTCCTCGCGGGCGCCCTCGCCCGCGCCGCGCTCGGCCCGTGCGCCGCGCTCGGGCCGGCCGTGACGTTCGTGCCGCTCCTCGCCGCGCCGACCGTCCTTCTCGGCGCCGCGCTCGCGGTCGCGGTCGCGTTCGTCGCGGGCGGCCGGAGGGCGCTCGCGGGCGCGCTGTACGCGCTCGCCGCGGCGGCGTCGCTCGCGGTCTCGCTCCGCGCGGCGTACCGCGGGCCCGCAGCGTTCGTCTTCGACCCGCTCCTCGGCGCCTGGCCGGGGCCCATCTACGACGAGGCGCTCGTCCCCGATCTGCGCGCCGTGCTCCTCCGCGCCGCGGCGGCCGCGGAGGCGATCGCCGTCGCCGCGCTCGCCGAGGCGTTCGTCCGCGCGGGCCGCGCCGGGCTGCGCGCGGCGCGTGGGCCGCTCACCTGGGCGGTCGTCCTCGCGCTCTCCGCGGCGAGCGCCCACGCGGCGCTCGAGTCGCTCGGCCTCTCCGGCTCGCGCGCCGCGCTCTCGCGCGCGCTCGGCGCCCGGCGCGCGGGGCCGCGCTGCACGCTCGTCCTGCCCGCCGAGAAGCCCGCGGCCGCGGCGGACGCCCTCCTCGCGGAATGCGAGTTCCAGGTGGCGGACGTCGCCCGCGCGCTCGGCGTCGCGCCGCCCGCCCGGATCGTCGCCTACGTCTACCGGTCCGCCGAGGAGAAGCGACGGCTCGTCGGCGCCGGGGCGACGGAGTACGCGAAGCCGTGGCTCGGCGAGGTCCACCTCGTGGACGCGCCGCTCCCGCACCCGCTGCTGCGCCACGAGCTCGTCCACGCGGTCGCCGCTTCCGTCGCGGGCGGGCCGCTCGGCGTGCCGGCGCGCGCCGTCGTCCTCGTATCGGCGGGGCTCGTCGAGGGGCTCGCGGCCGCGCTGGAGACGCCGCGCGGGCGCTTCACCGTGCATGAGTGGTCGCGCGCCGCGAAGGACCTCGGCTTGCTCCCCGACGTCGCCGGGATCGTGGGCCCCGCCGGGTTCTACGCGCAGCCGCCGGCGCGGGCGTACGCGGCGGCGGGGAGCTTCCTCGCGTTCCTGCTCGAGCGGTACGGCGCCGCGCGCGTGCGCGAGGCCTACCGCACGGGCGACGTCGCGGCCGCGACGGGCGTCCCGCTGCGCGCGCTCGCCGACGGGTGGTCGAGGTTCCTCGACGGGATCGAGCCGCCGCCGGGCCTGATCACCCAGGCGCGGGCGCAGCTCGGGCGGCGGAGCCTGTTCGCGCGGCCGTGCGCGCGCGAGGTCGCGACGCTCGAGGCGCGCGCCGCCACGGCCGCTGCGGCCGGGCGGAGCGCCGACGCGTGCGCGCTCTACGAGGCCGCCGCCGCCCGCTCGGGAAGCGCTGCGAGCCTGAAGGCCGTAGGCGACGTGCGCGCCCGCGCGGGCGACCTCCCCGCCGCGGCGGAGGCGTACCGCGCCGCGACCGTCGCGGCCGGCGAGGACGAGGGCGCGCTCCGGAGCGCGATCGCGACCGCGGAGGGCGACCTCGCCTGGCGAAAGGACGAGCTCGCGGCCGCGGTCGCCGCCTGGTCGGCGGCGCTCGCGACGCATCCCGACCGCGCCGAGGCACGATTGCTCGAGGCGAAGCTCCTCGCCGCTCCCGACCGCGAGCTCGGCCCCGCGGCGCGACCGTACCTGCTCGGCGACGGCGATCCCGCCGTGGCGCTCGCGCGCGTCGCCCGCGTCGCGCACCCGCTCGCCGCGTACCTGACCGGGCGCGCGCTCGCGACGCGCGGCGAGGCGACCGCTGCGCTCCCGGAGCTCGAGCGCGCCGCAGCGGCGCGGCTCCCCGCCGCGCTCGCGGGCGAGGCGGCGCTCCTGCTCGGGGAGGCGCGCTGCGCGGCGGGCCGGCGCGCCGAGGGTGAGTCGGCGCTGCGCGCGCTCGCGGCGCCGCCCGCACCCGCTGCGGACCGCGCTCGGGCGGAGGAGTCGCTCCGGCGCTGCGCGTCGTTCGTGCCGTAGCTACCGCGCGCCCCGCAGCCGATCGATCGCCAGCTTCGGGTTCTTCACGCCGTTCCGGATGAGCCACCAGGTGACCTTCAGGCCGCCGATGGCGAGGACGCCGAGGTAGCCGTGCCCGAGGAGACGCGAGGTGGGCGCGTCGATCGAGACCCTCACCTTGAGCGCGGGATCGCGCTCGATGATGAGCTTGAAGAACTCGATCCCGAACTCGCCGACGTCTTCGCTGGCGAGCCCGGTGATGCGCGACACGGCGCCTTCCGGGAGCGTGAGGGTGAAGTCGGGGTCCGGCGCCGGCGCGTCGCGCACCTCCGGCGCGCCGGTCTCCATCGTGAAGCTCGCGGGCCCGCTCGCGAGGGCGAGGTTCACCCGCGCGCCGCGGGCGAGCGGCCGCGTCGCCTTCTTCGCCGCGGGGGCGCTCTCGAAGAACCTCTTCAGGGTGTCGAAGCTCTGGCCGGGCATGCGGCCGAATATAGGCACGGCCGCGCGCGACCGGAGAGCAGCCGGATGAGGCTGCCCCGGACGTCCCGCGCGGAGACGAGCGGAGGGGCAGCCGAGTGAGGCTGCCCCGGAGCGAGTGTCCCTCCGCTAGAATTGACGCCGACCCGACCTCGGGACAGAGTCCCCCACATGACGATCCGGACGACGCTCCTCGCCCTCGCCGCCCTCGCGGCCGCCGCCTGCTCGCCGCATCGCATACCCGGCACGGAGATCAAGTCCACCGGCGACACGCGCGCCGTGTACGACGTCGTGCAGGCGTACCGGCAGGCGATGGAGAAGAAGGACTCGGCGGCGGTGCTCGCGCTCGTCGCGCCGAACTACTACGACACCGCCGGGACGCCGGACCCGGCGGACGACCTCGACCGCGCCGGTCTCGAGGCGTCGCTGCCGCAGACGCTCGCGGGGGCCGAGAGCGTGAAGCTCGACTTCACGCTGCGAAAGATCGAGATCCAGGGGGACGACGCGCAGGCGGAGCTGTTCTACGACGCGTTCTATCGGGTGAAGACGCCCGCGGTGACCGTCCCGCGCCGCGACTCCGACGTCCACCGGATCCGGCTCCACAAGTTCGAGGGCGCATGGAAGATCATCTCGGGGCTGTGACCGCTCTTCAGATCCCCACGAGCGCGCGGAAGCCGTCCTCGCGCATCGCGCGGAGCGCCGCGAGCCGGTCGCGGTAGCGCCGCCAGTCCTTGCGCACGAGCCGATCCGCGCCGAGGCGGGCGCGGTGATAGCCGTGGATCCTCGAGACCGCGAACCGGAGCGCGGCGAAGCGCGCCCACGCGTACCAGGCGTCGAGGGTCTCCGGCTCGACCTCGCGCCGTGCGCGGTAGCCGGCGACGAGCGCCGCAGCGCGCGACGGCTCGTACGCGTCCCCATAGCACCAGGCGGAGAGGGCGACCCCGAGGTCGTAGGCGAACGGATCCGTGCAGCTCATCTCCCAGTCGAGCACCGCGCTCACGCGGTCGCCGATCCAGAGCACGTTGTCCGTGAAGAGATCGCCGTGGACGAGCCCGCGCGGCGCGCCCGGCAGCGCCTCGGCCCGCGAAAGCTCGTCCTCCAGGAGCGGGCGCGCCGCGAGGACCTCCGCGTCGCCGCCGCCGTCCGGGCCAAGGGCGGCGAGCCACGCCGCGACGCGCGCGGGCCCGTACGGGTTCGGCCGCTCGCCCGGGAACCCGGCGGAGAGGTCGTGGAGCCGCGCGAGCTGCTCGCCGATGCGGCGACAGCGCTCCGGCGTCACCCCGTCGGGGAGGACCTCCTCGCCCGCCGCGTAGGCGAAGAGCATCGCGGGGCGGCCGGCGACCGGAACGAAGGGCCGTCCGTCGGCGGCGGGGAGGAGCGGCGCCACCGGGTAACGCGCCGCCTCGAGGAAGCGGAGCACCTCCGCCTCGAAGAGGACGTCCGCCTCGGCCTTCCCCTCGTTCACTCGCAGGAAGAAGCGCCGGCCGCCCGCCCAGACGTGGTAGTTCGTGTTGACCCCGCCCCTCGGCTCCGGCCGGACGCGCTCCGGCGCCGGGACGCCAAAGGCGCGCAGCGCCGCTGCGATCTCCTCGTCGGACAGCACCGTGTAGAGCGCCATGCACCCTTTCCCCCCGCGCCGGCCACGGAGCGCGGCGCGATGTCGATCCCTCCGGGGCGTCCAGCCGGCCGGCGGCGAGCCGGGCGCTCGTCCGTTCCGCGGGCGACGCGAGCGGACGCGGTTAGATCCCGGACCACCCAAGCCCCGCCGCGGGGCGACAGGCAGTAGACTCCACGACCGTGAGCCGGGACAAGAAGGACCACATCGCGCTTTCCGACGCGCACAACTCGCGAGGGATCGAGCTCGCCGACCGCGGCTGGCTCGACGAGGCCATCAAGGAGTTCCAGAAGGCGATCGAGCTCGACCCGAGCTCGGCCCACGCGCACGACAACCTCGCGACCGTCTTCTCGGAAAAGAAGCTCTTCCGGGAGGCGCTCCAGGAGTACCTCACCGCCATCCGGCTCGAGCCCGACAGCGCGACGGCGCACTACAACCTCGCCTGCTTCCTCGCCTCTCACGGCGCCGACATGGCGATCGCCGAGTACCAGGAGGCGATCCAGCAGGAGCCCGAGTACCCCGACGCGCACCTGAACCTCGCGCTCACCTACGCGGACCAGGACAAGCTCGAGGAGGCGACGAAGGAGCTGCGCCGCGCGATCGAGCTCGCCCCGAAGGACCCGTTTCCGCGCCACGAGCTCGCCGCGATCCAGATGGACGAGGGCGACTACCGCGCCGCGATCGGCCAGCTGAAGGAGGTCGTGCGGATCGAGCCGCAGAACTTCGAGGCGTGGCTCGACCTCGGCATCTGCTACGCGCAGAAGGGGTTCTACGCCGAGGCGGAGCGCGCGTACGAGAAGGCGCGGACGCTCCAGCCCGAGGACCTCCTCCTCGACTACAACACCGCCGCGCTCTACGCCCTCTGGGGAAAGTCGGCGGAGTCGCTCGCGGCGCTCGCGAAGGCGGTCGCGACGGATCCGGCGAAGGTGCGCGGCTGGCTCCAGTCCGATCCGATGTTCAAGGCGCTCGAGGGGACGACCGAGTTCGAGGCGCTCGCGCGCGGGTAGGCACCGAGCCGCTGCGTGTCGGAGCGACTGCGCCCGGGTAGGACATTTCGCTTCACGCTCCACTCTGGGTCCGCTAGGTTCCGGGCCATGCCCGAGCTCGCCTTCTTCCGCCACGGCGAGGAGCTCCTCCGCGTGGCGCTCGACCATCGCACCGCGATCGGTCGAGATCCCGGCTGCGACGTCACCCTCCCCGACCCCGCGCTGTCGCGCGTGCAGGTCGTGGTGGAGCGCCGCGGCGACGCGTGGCACCTCCTCGATCGCTCGGGGCGCGGGACGCGCGTCGCCGGCGCCGACGTCCCGGAGGCGGTCCTCACCGACGGCGCGGAGATCGCGCTCGGCACCTGGCGCGCGCTCTTCCGGTCCGCGGCGAGCGGCGCGAGCGACGACACGCGCGCCTCGGGCGGAACGCAGCTCCGCGCGGGCGAGGAGCGGGTCGGGCCGCCCCCGGCGCGGCTCCGGGTTCGCGCGGGGGGCCGCGAGCGGACCGTGCCCGTCACCTCGGCGGGGATCGTCGTCGGGAAGGACCCGACCTGCGACGCCCCCATCGACGACGCGTTCGTCTCGACGCGCCACCTGCGGATCGAGCCCCAGGGGAGCGCGTGGGCGCTCGTCGACCTCGGCTCGACGAACGGGACGTTCATCTCGGGCGCCCGCGTCGCGCGCGCCGAGCTGCCCCTCGGCGTGCCCATCCAGCTCGGCGACGCCGAGATCGTGCTCGAGCCGCGCGAGACGCAGGAGGCGCCGCGCGCCGAGGCGTTCGAGGGGATGATCTCCCGCGACCCGTCGATGCGGCAGGTGTTCGAGCTCATGGAGCGGGTCGGGGCCTCGGACGCCGCCGTCACGATCCTCGGCGAGACCGGCACCGGGAAGGAGCTCGTCGCCCGCGGCCTGCACGCGCGCTCGGGGCGGCGGGACGGGCCGTTCATCCCCGTCAACTGCTCGGCGATCGCCGAGTCCCTCATCGAGTCCGAGCTGTTCGGCCACGAGAAGGGAGCCTTCTCGGGCGCCGAGCGGACGCGGAAAGGGGCGTTCGAGGAGGCGGACCGCGGCACGATCTTCCTCGACGAGATCGGCGAGCTGCCGCTCGACCTGCAGCCGAAGCTGCTGCGCGTCCTCGAGCTCGGAGAGGTGAAGCGGGTCGGGGCGTCTCGCCCGATCACCGTGAACGTGCGGATCGTCGCGGCGACCCACCGCGACCTGCGCGCGCAGGTGCGCGCGGGGAAGTTCCGCGAGGACCTCTTCTACCGGCTGTGCGTCGTGCCGATCACCGTGCCGCCGCTCCGGCAGCGCAAGGGCGACGTGCGCGCCCTCGCCGACACGTTCCTCGAGCGCGCATCGCCGCGGAGCCTCGTCCTGCGCTGGTCGCCGGAGGCGATGGCGCGGCTCGAGGCGTACGACTGGCCCGGCAACGTCCGGCAGCTCCGGAACGTCGTGCAGCGGGCGCTCCTGTTCCGCGGCGAGGGGCTCGTCGTGCAGCCCGCGGCGGTCACCTTCGAGGACACCCGCACGACGCCCGCCGACACCGGCGACGACGACACGATGTACGTGCGAGGCCTCACGCTCGAGGAGATCGAGCGCGAGGCGATCCGGCTGTCGCTCCGGCGCAACCGCGGAAAGCGCGCAGCGGTCGTGAAGGAGCTGCAGATCGCGAAGAGCACGGTGATGAAGCGGATCGGCCAGTGGGGGCTGCAGACCGAGGGCCGCGCCGTGGGCGCGGCGCCCGAGCCGGACGACGCCGACGACCAGAGCCCGTGAAGAGATCCCCAGCCGTCGCGAGGCGCGCGACGGCATCCGGCTCTACTGAGCCGGGCCGCCGCCGCCGTCGCCGCGCGGCGGAGCGCGGTACGCCGTGAGCGGGCTCGTGTCGGCCGGCAGGTCGATCGCGTCGGCGCGGCCGCCGAACGTCTGCGCCGCGGCGGTGCGCGGCGCGATCCCGAAGTGGCGCTCGATGGCGCGGTCGAGGTCGGCCTCGCCTGCGAGCGCCGGCTTCACCTCGAGCCCGGTGATGAACGCGATCTCGTCGATGACGCCGAGGTCGGCCGGGTCCGCGAGCGCGACGACGAGCGGACCGCGCCGCGTCTCCGCCCGGAGCTCGAGCGGCAGGACGCGCCGCGCCGCGACGAGCTTGCGTGGGACGACCGCGAGCACCTTCGGCGGGATCTCGCGCTCGCCCACCTCCACGAACGGGACCCCGAGCTGGGCGCCGAGGACGTCGAGGAGCGCGCCCTCGCGGAGAAAGCCGAGCTGCACGATGGCGTGGCCGATCCGCCCACCCCACTGCCGCTGGTGCGCGAGCGCCGCCTGCACCTGCGCGGTGTCGAGCCGTCCCATCTTCACGAGCATCTCGCCGATCCGGATCCGGGCCATGCGCTCCCCTGTCTCCTCACCCCGGGGAGCCTGCGAGGGGCGTGCCGCCCCTGACGACCAGTGCGAACGGCACGTTGCGCGCGCCGGGGGCCGCCGGGAGACGTGAAGCGTGCCGGATCGATGACACGCCTCGTGAAGAGGCAGCATGTAGGGAAAAGGCGCGCCCTCACTTCTTCTTCGGGTCGGGCTTCCTCTTCTCGGCCGCGGGGCGCGCCTTCTCGGCGGCGGGCTTCTGCGCCTTCTCGGCCTTCTGCGCCTTCTCGGGCTTCTGCGACTTCTCGGGCGCGGGCGCGAGCTCCTGGAGCCGGGCGCGCGCCTTCGCCGCCGCGTCGGACTTCGGGTACTTCTCGATGAGCTGCCCGAGCACCGCCGCCGCCTCATCCTTCATGTCGAGCCGGGCCATCGACTCCGCCGCGCCGAGCATCGCGGTCGGCGCGCGCTCGGAGCGCGGGAAGTCCTCGGCCACGCGCCCGAACGAGAGCAGCGCCTCCCGGAACCGCTTCTGGCCGAAGAGGAGCTCGCCGGCGCGGAACCCAGCCTCCGCCGACTTCGGATCCGACGGCCACTTGCGCGCGTACTCCTCGTAGATCTCGCGCGCGACGCCCTTCTCGCCCTTCTCCTCCTGCTGCTGCGCGAGGGCGAACACGGCCGCCTTGTCTTCCTGCTTCGGGAGGCCGGCGAGCTTCTGCCGCGCCTCGTACGCGTCGAGCGCGCCCTGCCCCTTCAGCGCGGTGAAGCGGGCGTCGGTCTCGGCGCGCAGCCCGCCGACCGACCGGTCGAGCTCGCCGAGCCGGTGCTGCGCCACCTCGAGATCGCCCTTCACCCTCGCGAACTCCTCCTGGAGCTTCGCGAGCGTGACGCCGAGGTCGGCGCCGCTCCGCTTCGCGGCCTGGTTGAGCTCGTCGATCTTGGCCTGGACCTCGCGGATCTTCTGATCGACCTTCTCGACCCGCTCCCTCACCGCCTGGCGCTGCTCCTCGAGCGTCCGCTGCTGCTCGACGTTCTGCACCTCGAGCCGCTGGATGCGCGCCTCCATCTGCCGCCCCGCCTCGAGCGGCACGAAGCAGGCGGCGAGCGGGAGCACGAGCAGCGCGACGAGCGCGACGCCCGCGCGGCGGAGAGGACGGGTCGTCACCGATCCACCTGGAACTCGTCGCGGCGGTTGCGGGCCCAGCACTCCTCGGTCGAGTCGCTGCAGACCGGCTTCTCCTTGCCGAAGCTGACGGTGTCGAGCTTCGTCGCGACGCCGAGGTCGGAGAGGTACTTGCGGGCGGACTCGGCGCGGCGCGCGCCGAGCGCGATGTTGTACTGGGTCGTGCCGCGCTCGTCGGCGTGGCCGGAGACCGTGATCTTCTTCGTGGGCGCACGCTTCACGCAGTCGGCGAGCTTCTGCAGCGTGCCCTGGGAGTCCGCGCCGAGCCCCGCCTGGTCGAACCCGAAGCGGATCGTGAACGCCGCGGTGTCGGCGCACTCGGGGGGCACCGCGCCCTTCTGCCGGTCCTCCTCCGCCTTGCGCCGCGCGGCTTCGGCCGCCTCGTCACGGCGCGGGACGCAGCGGTCCGCCTCGCAGCGCTGCCCCTCGGGGCAGTCGGCGTCCTTCGCGCACTGCGGCTTCGGCGCGCACTTGTTCTCGCGGCAGACGAAGCCCTCCTTGCAGTCGGAGTCCGCCGCGCACTCCTGGCAGCGGCCCTCGACGCAGACCTTCCCGAAGCCCTGCTGCTCGAGGCAGTCCTGGCTCGACTTGCACTCGCCGCTCTTGGGCTTCGAGGGGCAGCCCGTGAGCGACGCGAGACCGGCGGTCGTGAGTGCAATGAGCAGTACGCGGCGCATGAGTCCTCCCGAGGGATCCCGCGCGCTTGCGCGGCGGGGTCTTAAGTGGCCCCGTTCGTAACAGGTGTCAAAGCTTTTCCTTCCCGTTCGCCATCCAGGATACACGGTGCGGCGACCCGGAGGGCGCCGCTGTAACATCCGCCCATGCCTGCCACGGTCCTCGTCGTCGACGACGAGCGGAACATCCAGCTCACGTTGTCGCGCGCCCTCTCGATGGAAGGGTACGCGGTCGAGGTCGCCGGCGGCGGCCGCGAGGCGCTCGAGAAGATCGCCGCCCTGCCCGTCGACGTCGTCCTGATGGACGTCCGGATGCCCGACCTGGATGGGTTGTCCGTGCTCGAGAAGGCACGCGAGACCCGGCCCGAGCTGCCGTTCGTGATCATGTCGGGGCACGGCTCGATCGAGACGGTGCGGAGCGCGTTCAAGCTCGGCGCGTTCGACTACCTCGAGAAGCCCATCACCGAGAAGGAGAAGCTCGTCGTCGCCGTCCGGAACGCGCTCGCGATGCGGAGCCTGCGCGAGGAGAACGCGGCCCTCCGGCGCGAGGCGGGCCCGCTCGAGATGGTCGGCGGCGGCCCCGCGATGAAGAAGCTGTTCGACGTCATCCGGCGGACCGCGCCTTCGGAGGGGCGGGTCCTCGTCACCGGCGAGAACGGTACGGGCAAGGAGCTCGTCGCGCGGGCGCTGCACGAGCACTCGCGCCGGAAGGCGGGCCCGTTCGTGAAGCTGAACTGCGCGGCGGTGCCGGCGGAGCTCATCGAGAGCGAGCTGTTCGGGCACGAGCGCGGCGCGTTCACGGGTGCGATCGCGGCGCGCCGCGGCCGGTTCGAGCAGGCGGACGGCGGCACGCTGTTCCTCGACGAGGTCGGGGACATGCCGCCCTCGATGCAGGCGAAGGTGCTGCGCGTCCTGCAGGAGGGCGAGTTCGAGCGCGTCGGCGGGCAGCAGACGCTCCGCTGCGACGTGCGCGTCGTCGCCGCGACGAACAAGGACCTCGTCGCGGAGGTGAAGGCTGGGCGGTTCCGCGAGGACCTCTACTACCGGCTCAACGTCGTGCCGATCAACGCGCCGCCCCTCCGCGAGCGGCGCGAGGACGTGCCGGAGCTCGCCACGCGCTTCCTCGCCGAGGCTTGCGAGCGGAACGGCCGCCGGCCGATGCGGCTCGCGCGCGAGGCCCTGCTCGCGCTGCAGGCGCACGAGTGGCCGGGGAACGTTCGCGAGCTGAAGAACCTCGTCGAGCGGCTCGCGATCCTCTCGGACGGCCCGGAGATCGGCGCCGGCGACGTCGCCGCCGTGCTCCCCGACGCGCGCCGCCCGCGCGCCGATCGCTTCCGGGCCGGCGCGGCGTTCCACGACCTCGTCGAGGAGGCGGAGCGGGAGATCATCCTCTCTGCCCTCGACGCCCACGCGGACAACGTGTCCGACACGGCGCGCGCGCTCGGGCTCGAGCGGAGCCACCTCTACAAGAAGATGAGGGGGCTCGGGATCAAGAGGGGCGAGGCGGAGAAGAGCTAGGCGACCTCCACGTCCACGGTTCCCGTGTCCCTTCGTACACGCCGCCGGGAATCAGCAGCCAGTCCGCGTGTTTCCCGGTGGCACGGCGCCTGCTCCCTCCCCCGCAAGACTCCCATGACCCCCGACGAAACGACCGCTTTGCCGGACGAGGCCCCGGGCGCTATCGTTCGCCTCCCCATCGTGCGCCGCCTCTCCAAAAAGACCCGCCGCGCCCTGCGTCTCCTGGCGCTCGGCGTCCTCGCCGCCGCCCTCGTCGTCGCCGTCCTCGGCTTCGCCTGGACGCGCGAGCTGCCCGCGTTCGACGGCCTCAAGGACTACGCGCCGCTCGTCTCGACCCGCGTGTACGGCGCCGACGGCTCCGAGGTCTTCACCTTCGCGCGCGAGCGGCGGACGGTCGTGCCGCTCGAGCAGATCCCGCCCGTGCTCCGCAAGGCGGTGCTCGCCGCGGAGGACGCCCACTTCTACGAGCACGAGGGCGTGAACTACCTCGCCATCGCGCGCTGCGCGGTGAAGGGGCTCCTGTTCGGGGGCGTGAAGTGTGGCGGCTCCACCATCACCCAGCAGGTGGTGAAGACGTTCCTGCTCTCGAGCGACTGGCGGGTGAAGCGGAAGGTGAAGGAGCTCATCCTCGCGCCGCGCCTCGAGCAGAACCTCTCGAAGGACGAGATCCTCTACCTCTACCTGAACCAGATCTACCTCGGGCACGTGCGCTACGGCGTCGAGGAGGCGAGCCGCTTCTACTTCGGCAAGGGCGTGAAGGACCTCTCGCTCGGCGAGGCGGCGACCCTCGCCGGAGTCATCCAGTCGCCGATGCGCCTGTCGCCCGTGAACCACCCCGCCGCCGCGAAGCGGCGCCAGGAGTACGTGCTCCGGCGCATGCACGACGAGGGGTGGATCACGGACAAGCAGTACGAGGCGGAGCTCACGCGCCCTATCGCCGTCCACCCGCCGCAGCAGAACCCGCCCGGCGAGTGGTACGCGGACGCCGTTCGCAAGGTCCTCGACGAGCGGTACGGCGCCGAGGTCGTCGAGACGGAGGGGCTGCAGGTGGACGTCGCGATGGACCCCACGCTGCAGCGCTACGCCGAGGCGGCGCTCGAGGCGGGGCTGCGCGCCGTAGACAAGCGGCAGGGGTTCCGCGGACCGGTGCTCCACCTCGAGAAGGCGCAGCTCGAGGCGGCGCTCCCGCTCTGGCGGGCGCGGCTCGCGCGCGCCGAGCCCCGCCCGGGCGAGGTGCTCGTCTGGGATCTCGGGCGCGTCCACGCGAAGGAGATCGACCCGGAAGAGGCGGAGGAGAAGGGCGTCGGCCGGATGGCGCGCGCGCGCCCGCTCGAGGCCGGCGAGGTGTACGCGGGGCTCGTCACGGCCGCGGACGAGAAGAGCGCCGCGGTCGACCTCGGCAACGCGACCGGGACCCTCGCGCTCGCCGACGTCCAGTGGGCGCGCAAGTGGAACCCGACGCAGGCGACCGCCGCGCCGAAGAAGGTCTCGCAGGTGGTCGCACCGGGGGACGTCGTCCTCGTCCGCGTGCTCTCGGGCAAGCTCCCCGTCGAGCGGGCCGCCCGCGAGAAGAAGCTCATCGCGCTCGCCCTCGAGCAGACGCCGCTCGTCCAGGGGGCGCTCGTCGCGATCGACCCCGTGACGCGCGGCGTCCGCGCGCTCGTCGGCGGCTATGACTTCCAGTCCTCCCAGTTCAACCGCGCGACCCAGGCGAAGCGCCAGCCGGGCTCGGCGTTCAAGCCGTTCGTCTGGGGGGCGGCGATCGAATCGCGGAGGTTCACGCCCGCGACGATCGTCTACGACACGCCCGACCTCTACCGCGACCCGTGGACCGGCAAGGAGTGGAAGCCGAGAAACTTCGAGAAGGACTCGTTCGACGGGCCGATGCTGCTCGGGGCCGCGCTCGCTCACTCGAAGAACACCGTCTCGGTGAAGCTCGTGGACGCGGTGGGCGCCGACACGGTCGCCGCGTTCGCCCAGCGGATGGGGATCTCGACGGACCTGCCGCGGAACCTGACGATCGGCCTCGGCACGGGCGAGGTGATCCCGATCGAGCTCGTGAACGCGTACGCGTCCATCGCCGCGCGCGGGTTCGTCGCGAAGCCGCTCGTCGTCCTGCGCGTCCGCGACCGGTCCGGGAAGGTGCTCGAGGAGACCCGCCCGCCGCAGCCGTGGGAGGCCGCGCCCGACGGGAGCCCCGCGCCGGTGATGGATGCCTCGGCCTCGTCGAGCTCCAGCCTCACCGCGACCGCGGCGCCGCCTCCGATCGCGGTCCCCACCCCGACGCCGACCGCGGCCATCCCGAGCGACGGAAGCCTCACCGCGACCGAGCCGGCTCCGCCGCCGAGCTTCAAGCTCCCCGAGTCGGGGACGCGTCCCGACGTCGCCTTCGTGCTCGCCTCGATGATGCGGCAGGTCGTCGAGAACGGGACCGGCGCCGCGGCGAAGGCGCTCGGCAGGCCCACGGCCGCGAAGACCGGCACCGCGCAGGAGCACCGCGACGCCTGGTTCGTCGGGTTCACGCCCGAGCTCGTCGCGGGGGTCTGGGTGGGATTCGACGACCATACGCCGCTCGGGCCACGCGAGACCGGCGCCGGAGCGGCGCTGCCGTCGTGGCTCTCGTTCATGCAGGCCGCGCTCGGAGCGCGGCCACCCGCCGAGTTCCGCGCCGTCCCCGGGGTGGAGCTCGTTCGGATCGACCCGGCGACCGGCCGGCTCGCGTCGGACCGACAGGTCGACGCGCCGTTCGCGGCGTTCCTCTCCGGGACTGCGCCGGGCGCCGCCGCGGTCGCGGGCTCCGCGCCGCAGAACTTCTTCATGGACGATCGCTGAGGTCGGCGATGTCGGCGACGGCCGTACCGATCCGCCTCGCGCTCCTCGTTCTCGCGGTCTGCGCCGCGCCCGCCCGCGCGGCCTCGCCGCCTGCGCTCGACGCCGTCGCCGGCGCGCTCGCGCGCGAGGTCGGCCCGCCCGTCGAGGGCCGCCGCGCGCTCCTCCTCGACGTGGAGACCCGCGCGCCCGCCCTCGCGGCGCCGCTCGAGACGGCGCTCGACGCCGCGCTGTCGTCGCTCGGCTACGCGGTCACCCCGCTCGGCGGCGGCGCCCAGCCCGAGCGGAGCGCCCGAGCGGCCGGGCAAGACTGGCTCCTGCGTGTTCGCGCCGGGCTCGTCCCGGGCCGCCGCGAGGTCGCGCTCATCGGAGAGCTCATCCCCGCGTGGGCGTCGTTCTTCCTGCAGCGCCGCCCGGACGCGCGGGCGATCCCGCCGCGGATCGTCCAGGCGCGCGTCGCGGCGGATCCGGAGACGCTCCTCCTCGCCCGCGAGGCCGCCCCCACCGGCGCGCCGTTCGCGACGGTGAGGACCCTCGCGCGCCTCCCCGGGCGCGTGCTCGCGCTCGCGATCGGCGAGCCGGGCGAGCCGGGGCACGCCGCGATCGTCGCCGTCACGCCGGAGGCGGTGGTCGTCCTCTCCCCGGCCGGCGAGCGGATCGCGGAGCGGCTCGATCTCCCCGGCGCCGCCCGGCCGGTGCGGGATCCCGCCGCGACGGTGGCAGTCGGGGACTTCGGCGGCGGCCGCATCGCGCTCCAGCGGGCCGGCGCGGCGCGGGGCGAGGTGCTCGCGCTCCGCGGCGCCTCGCTCGAGCCCGCCGGGGCGCTCGACGCGGCGCCGCTCTGCGCGGGCGAGGCGGGGCGGCTCTTCGGCGGCTTCGAGCCCGGGACGGGCGTCCTGCGCGACGTGCTCGGCCCCCTCGTCGATCCCGCGACGGCGCCGCGGTCGCCGCGCACGCTCTACGGCGCCGCCTGCGCCCCGCGCGGCGGGCCCCTCTCCTACGCGATCGTCGGCACGGACCTCGCGGTCGAGCTCCTCGGGCCGGCCCTGCGGCCGGTCGCGCCGCGCGCACCCGTCTCGACGGGCTGCGGCTTCGCGCTCGCCGATCTCGACGGCGACGGGACGGCGGAGCTCGTCGTCTCCGCGGCGGATCCCGCCGGCCCCGAGCGGCTCCGCGTGCTCGCGCCGCTCGCCGAGGCGCCGCTCCTCCTGGAGTCGCCGACCGTCGCGGGCGCAGTGCTCGCGGGCGCGGGCGGCGACGTCACGGGCGACGGCGTCGACGACGCGGTGCTCGCCGCGATCGTCCAGGACGGCGGTTCGGTCGCCACGGAGCTCCTCCTCGTCACCTCCGACCCGCGGGAGGCGCGATGATGCGCGCGCTCGTCCTCGCCCTGTGCCTCGCGCCCGCGCTCGCGGCCGCCGGGGTCCGCCCCTCCTACGGCGGCACGATCCGGATCGGCGTCGGGACGGCGCCGCGCCTCGGAGACGGGGCGCAGGGGCCCGGCGACGCGTTCGTCGAGCGCGCCACGGCGGCGCCGCTCCTCGAGCTCGACGCGGCCGGGGCGCTCGCGCCCGGGGCGCTCGCCGAGGTGCCGCTCCCGGAGGCGGGCGGGCGGGCGTTCCGGCTGCGGCTGCGGCCCGGGCTCGCCGACGCGTCGGGCCGGCCGCTCGGCGCGGCCGACGTCGCCGCCCGGCTCGCGGCGCTCCTCTCGCCGGACGCGCCGTCGCCCGACGCGTGGGTCGCCCTGCCCGTCCTCGGCGCCGACGCGCTCGCGGAGCGACGCGCCTCCCTCCTCGCCGGGGTGCAGGTGCTCTCCCCGACCGAGCTCCTCGTGACGCTCGCGTTCCCGCTGCCCGAGTTCCCGTGGCTGCTCGCGGCGGCGCCGCTCGCGCTCCGCGGCGCGGGACCGTTCGTGGCGCAGCCGCGGCGCGCGCCGCAGGATCCGCTCGTGCTCGTGCGAAACGATCGGCACCACCTCGGCCGTCCGTTCGCCGACGAGGTCCGCGTCGTGGCGGTCGATCCGCGCGGCGCGGCGCGGCTCGTCGAGCAGGGCGGGCTCGACCTCGTGCTCCGCCCGGAGGCTGCGGGGGGGCGGGCGGGCCCGGTCCTCCGGGCGCTCGCGGCGACGGTCGCGCTCGTGAACCCGGCGCGGCTCGGTCCGGGCGCCGATGCGGCGCGGAGCGCCCTCCGCGCGCTCGACCGGACGGAGCTCGCGCGCCGGTTCGTGCGCGGGCCCGCGGAGCCGCTCCGGACGCTCGTCCCGCCCGCGATCCTCCCGGGCGCGCCCCACGACGACGCGCCACCTGCGGTGGGCGCGGCGCTCCCGGCGCGCCTCGCCCTGCTCGCCGACTCCTCCGCCCCGGACCAGCGCGCGCTCGCCGAGCGGATCCAGGTGAAGCTCTTCGATCGGGGGATCCGCGCGTCGGTGGACCTCGCGGACGGCGGGCGGTTCCGCGCGCGGCTCGCCGCGGGCGACTACGACGTCGCGCTCCTCGTCGTGCCGGTGCAGGCGGTCCGCCCGGCGCTCGCGGCGGGGCAGATCGCCTTCGCCGCGCGCGGCGCACGGGCGGCCCGGCGCACGATGGCTGCGCTCGCGGGGCTCGAGGGCGACGATGCGCTCGCGGCGGCCGCCCGGGTCGCGCGCGAGCTCGACCTCGTCCCGCTCGTCGCGTCCGGCGTGCGCGCCTCGCCTGCGGCCGCGCTCCAGGGGCTCGCCCCTCGCCCGGACGGCGCGATCGACGCGGGCGCCCTCTGGCTCCTGCGGCGAGGCGCGCCGTGACGCTCCGGGCGAAGCTCTCCGTCGCCTTCGCGCTCTTCGCCGCGGTGCCGCTCGCCGTGACGCTCTGGCCCGTGTCGCGGGCGCTCTCGCGCGCGCTCGAGGCGGAGCACGCGGCCCGGCTCGAGAGCGCGGCCCACGCGGTCGAGGGCGAGCTCGCGCGGCTCGCCGGCCAGGCGTCCGTCACGATCGCCGACCTCGCTGCGAGCCCCGAGGCGGAGGCGTTCGCCCGCGAGCACGGCGCCGGGGGCGCCCCCGCGGAGGAGGCGACGCGCGCCGCGGACTGGAGCGTCGCCCGCGGGTTGTCGATCCTCGCGGTCACCGAGCCCGACGGACGAGTCGTCTCGTCGGCGCATCTTCCGGGGCGGGCGAGCGACCTCGACCCCGAGCTCGCGGCGCTCTACGCGGCCGCGCCGGCGGGTCGGGCCGTCGCGCGGGTCGTCTCGCGCGCCGGGCCCGACGGCGTAGAGCCGGTGCTCGCGCTCGTCGCGTGGCGCGACCTCCCGGGCGGCGCCGCGCCGCTCCGGGTCGCGGGCGGCCCCGCGCTCGGGCGGGAGCTCGCGGGGCGGCTCGCCGCGCTCACGGGCGGCGCCGTCGCGGTGCGCGGCGCGGACGGGGCGCTCCTCGCCGAGGCGCGCCCGGAGGATCGCGCCGGCGGGTGGGCCGAGCCGGGCGTGGCCTCTCCGCGGCTCCTCTCGCGGCTCCTCGGGCGCCTCGGCGCAGCCTCGCGCACGATCCCGCTCGGACCGCCCGAGACCCCCGTCGCGCAGGTCGAAGTCTCGGTCGCGTCCGAGGGGCTCGCCCGCGCCCGCGCGACCGTGCTCCTCGCCTTCGTCGCCGCGCTCGCCGCGGGCAGCGTCGCCGCGGCGGCGGCCGGGCGGCTCCTCGCGTCCCGCGTCACCCGGCCGGTCGAGGCGCTCCGCGACGCCGCCGCGCGCGTCGCCGGGGGCGAGCTCGGCGCGCGCGTGGACGTCCGCGCGACCGGCGAGGTCGGCGACCTCGTCCGCGCGTTCAACGAGATGACCTCCGACCTCGCGCAGAGCCGGACGCGGCTCGCGCAGGCGGAGCGGGTCGCGGCCTGGCGCGAGGTCGCGCGGCGGCTCGCCCACGAGATCAAGAACCCGCTCACGCCCATCGCCATGAGCGTCGAGACGCTGCGCGACGCGCTCGAGAAGCAGCGGCCCGACTTCCGGGAGATCTTCGAGGAGGGGACCCGCGCCATCTCGGACGAGGTCCGGCGGCTGAAGAAGATCGTGGACGAGTTCAGCCGCTTCGCGCGGCTGCCGGCGCCGGAGCGCGCGCCCGTCGCGCCCGAGGAGCTCGTCCAGTCGGTCCTCGCGCTCTTCCCCGAGGCGCCTCCCGGCGTGACGTTGAGCCGCGAGGTCGAGCCGGGGCTGCCGCCCGTGCTCGCGGATCGCGACCAGGTCCTGCAGGTGCTCCTGAACCTCGTCCGGAACGGGCTCGACGCGCTCGCGGCCGGCGGCGCGCTCCGTGTGCGGGCCGCACCCGCGGCGGGCGCCGTCGCGTTCACCGTGAGCGACAGCGGCCCGGGGATCGCGCGCGACGACCTCGCGCGGGTGTTCGAGCCCTACTTCACGACGAAGGAGGGCGGCACGGGCCTCGGGCTCGCGATCGCCCACCGCATCGCGGAGGAGCACGGCGGACGGCTCGAGGTGGTCTCGGAGCCCGGGGAGGGCGCCGCGTTCACGCTGACGCTCCCCTGCGCTCGCTAGTTCACTTCACCGGCGTCGCCTTGAGCGCCGCCTTGCCGTCCTTCACGTAGACCTGGAAGCGGACGGTCTTGCAGCCGTACTTCGAGACGAGCTGCGCCTTGTTCCCCTCGAGCTTCTGGCGGAACTTGTCGTAGGTGAGCGCCTCCGACGGCTCGCCGCACGTGGCGCGGGTCCGGAGGAAGCTCTGGAAGACCTGCTGCCAGTCGGTCTCCTCGTCCATCTCGAACGCGGGCGCGGCGGCCGGCGCGACCGCGACCGCGGCCGCGCTGCGGGCCGGTGCGGCGGGCATCGCCACCGCCGTCGGCGCGCGGAGCGGCGTCCCCTGCACCGGGCGCGCGGGGCCCTGGAACCACTCGTCGCTCGAGGCGGGCGCCGGCTGCGCACCCTTCGCGGCATGGGCGGGGCCGGCGAGCTCGGCGGCCCGGTTGAGCGCGGCGGCGAGGGTGCCGAGCTTCCCGGCGAGCTGCGGGGCGCGCGCGGCGAAGTCACCCTTCTCGATCCGCGCGGCGGCGGCGAGGAGCGCCCCGGGGACCTGCGGCGCCGGCTCGGTCGAGCGAACGAAGAAGCCGAGGACGAGGCCCACGCCGAGCACGAGCAGGAGCCCGAGCATCGCGCGCCAGTGGAAGGCCGCGGCGGCGTCGAGCGTCGCGGCCGCGGGGATCGAGACGATCGCGAACGCGCCCTTCAGTCCCTCGAGCGGGACCGCGCGGCCGCGCAGCGGCGCGCCGCCCGCGACCGGCTGGGGGAGCTTCGGGAGCCGGACCGGCCCGAGCGATACCTCCACGAGGCCGAGCCGCCCGACGTCCCCGGCGCCGGCGAGCTTGGTCGCCGCCTGGAGGAGCGGCAGATCGGTGGAGCGCGCGGTGCTGACCGGCTTCACGTCGGGGACGGAGAGCGTGACGTCCGCGCCGGCGCCCGTCGCGAGCCCCTTCGCCCACGTCTCGTCGAGCGGCACGAGCAGGAGGACGCCCGCGCCGTCCCCGGCGGGGCGGGCGGCGCCGAACCAGAGCGCGCCGTTCAGCCGGACGAAGCCCCGCCGCGTCTGGCCGGAGATCGCGCCGCGCAGGAACCCCATCGCCTCGCCCTCCGCGGTGCTCGGCTCGCCCTTGCGGGCGACCCACTCGCGGTTTCCGGCGGTGACGACGGTGCCGGCGGGCAGGTCGAACCCGAAGGTCTTCTCGGCGGCGTCGAGCGCGGCGCGCGCCGCCTCCCGGAGCTTCACCTCCTCGAGGTCGAGGTCGGGGGCGCGCGGTGGCGGCGCCTTCGCCCGCCTTCCCCTCGCGGGCGGTGGCGGCGCCGGCGGGGCGCCCTCCTTCGCGTGGAGCGCCTGGACGAGCGGCTCGTCGCGCGCGACGAACGCGGCGGCGGCGCTCGCCTCGCGTGCGAGCGCGTGCGCGGAGTCGGTCACGTGGGCGGCGGCGCTCGCGAGGCGGGCGTCCAGCGCGGCGACGGCGTCGGCACGGCGGGAGACGGTGGCGTCTCGCAGGCCGAGGTACGCGAGGGCGACGACGAGGAGCGTGAACACCCAGAGCTTGACGCGGTTCATCGCCGGTCGCTTGTACCACGATCGGCCGCGAGCCGCGCCGCGAACCGGCCGCGCCGCCGGGTGAACGTCGCGCGCATCGGGCCGCACCGGAGTCGCGACTGGGGCGGGCGGCCGAGCGCCTCCCCGCCCGCCGTCTTTCGCTGCGCGGAGCGCGCGATCCGCGCGAAGATGCCGTGCCGTGTCCGAAGCCCTGGAGCCGACCTCATGACGGGACGCCTCGCCGCGCTGATCGCCCTCGCCGCCCCGCTCCTCGCTCCCGCGCGCGCCGCCGGCGACGAGGGGATGTGGACGTTCGACGCGTTTCCGGCGGAGAAGGTCCAGCGCGCCTACGGGTTCGCGCCGAAGCCCGCGTGGCTCGACCACATGAGGCTCTCCTCCGCGCGCCTCGCGCTCGGCTGCTCCGGGAGCTTCGTGTCGGAGCAGGGGCTCGTGATGACGAACCACCACTGCGCCCACCCATGCATCGAGCAGCTCTCGACGGCGGGGAAGGACCTCGTGAAGGAGGGGTTCCTCGCGCGCACCGCGGCGGACGAGCGGCGCTGCCCCGACCTCCAGGTCGATCAGCTCGTGTCGATCTCAGACGTGACTGCCCGCGTGCGCGGGGCGACGAAGGGGCTCGAGGGGCAGGCCTACCAGCGCGCGCTGCGCGGCGAGTCCGCCCGCATCGAGAAGGAGTGCCAGACCTCCGACGCGCTCCGCTGCGACGTGGTGGCCCTCTACCAGGGCGGGCTCTACCACCTCTACACGTATCGCCGCTTCCAGGACGTGCGGCTCGTCTTCGCGCCCGAGCTCGCCGTCGCGTTCTTCGGCGGCGACCCCGACAACTTCATGTTCCCGCGCTACGACCTCGACGTCGCCTTCCTGCGCGTCTACGACGGCGGGAAGCCCGCGCGCATGAAGGACTGGTTCCACTGGTCCGCGGCGGGCGCCGAGACGGGGGACCTCACCTTCGTCACCGGCCACCCCGGCGGCACCGACCGCTCCCTCACCGCCTCGCAGCTGCGCTACCAGCGGGACGTCTCCCTCCCCGACCGGCTCCTCAGGCTCGCGGAGACGCGCGGCCTCGTCACCGGGTTCCAGCTCCTCGGCGAGGAGCAGAGGCGGATCTCGACGGAGTACCTCTTCTACGTCGAGAACTCCTACAAGGCGCTGCGCGGGCGGCTCGAGGCGCTGCAGGATCCCGTCTTCTTCCAGGCGAAGGTCGCGGCGGAGGAGGCGCTCCGGGCGGAGATCGCGAAGGACCCGGCGCGGGCGGCGCTCGTCCTCCCCGCGTTCGCGGCGATCGATGCGGCGCAGCAGCGGCTCCGAGACGTGCACAAGGAGCTCGGCGCGCTCGAGCACGCCGGCGCGGGCGACCTGTTCTCCGTCGCGCGCACCCTCCTGCGCGCGGCCGAGGAGCGGTCGAAGCCGAACGAGGCGCGGCTGCGCGAGTACCGTGACTCCAACCTGCCGGCGCTCACGGAGAAGGTGCTCTCCGAGGCGCCCATCCACCCGCAGTTCGAGCGGCTGCTCCTCGATCACGCGCTCACGAAGCTGCGCGAGGAGCTCGGACCCGACCACCCGGCGGTCCGCAGGGTCCTCGGGAAGAGCTCGCCGGCGGAGATCGCGGCGCGGGCGGTCGACGGGTCGAGGCTCCGCGAGCTTGCGGTGCGGCGGCGCCTCTGGGAGGAGGGGGCGGCGGCGGTGAACGCCTCGGACGACGCGATGATCGCGCTCGCGCGCACGATCGATCCCGACGCGCGCGCGATCCGGCGGATGTACGAGGACGAGATCGACTCGGTCGTGAAGAAGTCTCAGGAGGCGATCGCGGAAGCGCGCTTCGCGGTGCAGGGGCGCACCACCTACCCCGACGCGACGTTCACGCTGCGGCTCTCCTACGGCCAGGTGAAGGGCTGGAGGGAGGGGACCCGCGAGGTGCCGCCCTTCACCACCTTCGCGGGCGCGTTCGAGCGCGACACTGGCAAGGACCCCTTCGCGCTCCCGCCGAGCTGGCACGCCGCGAAGGACCGGCTCGACCTCGGCACGCGCTTTGACTTCGTCACGACGAACGACATCATCGGCGGCAACTCCGGCTCGCCGGTCGTGAACGCGCGCGCGGAGATCGTCGGTCTCGTCTTCGACGGCAACATCCACTCGCTCGGCGGCGAGTACGGCTTCGACGAGGCGGTGAACCGCACCGTGGCCGTCCACTCGAGCGCACTCCTCGAGGCGCTCGAGAAGATCTACGGCGCGCGGCGGCTCGTCGAGGAGCTGCGGCCGCGCCCGGCGACCACCGGCAAGGCGGCGAAGGGCGCGAAGGGACCGCGGCGGTGAGGACCGGTTCTCCCTCGCCCCCCGGCGCGAGCCGGGCGCGAGCCGGGGGAGAGGGTTGGGGTCGAGGGGGCGAGGGAGACTACGCGTCCCGCGGGACCGCGATCATCCGCTCGAGCGCCCGGCGCGCGCCCTCGGCGACGTCGGCGGGCACGTCGATCTCGTGCTTCCCGCGGGCGAGCGCGTCCCGGATCATGACGAGATCGATCATCTTCATGTACGGGCAGTGCATGCGGCAGCCGATGCACCCGTCCGCGATGATGAACTCCTTGTCCGGGTAGCGCTTCTTCAGCTGGTAGACGATGCCGTGCTCGGTCGCGACGATGAACGTCTTCGCGTCCGGGTGCTTCTCGACCGCCGAGAGCATCGCGGTGGTCGAGCAGACCTCGTCCGCGAGCTCCACCACGTCCGCCCTGCACTCCGGGTGGGCGATGACGACGGCCTCGGGCTTCGCCGACTTCACGCGGGTCACGTTCGCCGCGCGGAGGACGTCGTGGATCGGGCAGCACCCGTCGTAGACCACGACCTCCTTCTCCGGCACCTTCGACGCGACCCATTTCCCGAGGTTCTTGTCGGGCGTGAAGAGGATCTTCTTCTGGGGCAGCGAGCGGACGACCGAGGCCGCGTTCGCGCTCGTGCAGCAGATGTCGGAGAGCGCCTTCACCTCGGCGCTCGAGTTCACGTAGGTGACGACCGCGTGGCCCGGGTAGCGCTCCTTCCAGTCCTCGAGCGACTCGGCGGTGATCGAGTCGGCGAGGGAGCAGCCGGCGGAGAGGTTCGGCAGGAGGACGCGCTTGCCGGGCGCGAGGAGCTTCGCGGACTCCGCCATGAAGTGGACGCCGCAGAAGAGGATCGTGCTCTGCGGCACCTGCTTGCCGATCACCGCGAGGCCGAGCGAGTCGCCGACGTGGTCGGCGACCCTCTGCACCTCGGGGAGCTGGTAGTTGTGCGCGAGGATGACCGCGTCCTTCTCCTTCGCGAGGGCGCGGATCTCCTTCTCGAGCGCGGCCACCTCGCTCGCGCTGAGCTCGCTGCCGCACTGGGGGTTCGCGACGGGGTCGTGCATGGGGGCGACGGGCAGGGTCATGCTTTCACGCGGGCGCCGCGCGCGGGCTTGATCTCGCCCGTGCCGGCGGGGAAGAGGCGCCAGAACTCCCGGCGCACGAGGCCGACGAGCGTCGCCGACTTGGAGAACCCGTGGTACGCGGCCACGGCGTCGAGCATCGCGACGTCGTCGTCGGTGGCGGAGAAGCTGCGGACCTTCGCCGCGCGGCCGGGGAGCTTCTTCATAGGTCTTATATAACTCTTCACGCGAGAGTCTAGCGAGGTCGAGGGGCGGGTGCAACCGAGTCGGGGCGGGGGGGCTCGGGTCTCGAGTAAGACGGTGCCCCTGCCCGTGCCCGTCCTCTCGGTTCGTGGCGGACCTTGCACCGCCGCGCCGGGGCCCGTGCCCGTCCATTCGTTTTCGAAGCGGAGCCTTGCACGGCCGTGCCCGGCGGGTCATTCGTTCTCGGCGTGCTCCTCGCCGTCACGACCCCGCTCCGCCCCTCCGCCGCCGAGGAGGCAGAGGCTCGCGCGGCGGCTGCGCGGCATGGGCTCCCCTACGTCGCGCGGGGGCGCCGCGCGGTCGCGGAGGCGCTGCGCGCGGCCGGCGCGGACGCGCTCCTCGTCCTCTCCCCGCGCGGCGCGCTCCTCGTCGCGGAGGGCGCGGAGCACCGCTGGTCCGCCGGGATGGGGCTCCTCCGCGCGAAGCGCCTTGGGACGAGCGGCGGCCCGGCCGATCCGGCGGCGCGCGATCCGTTCCTCGACGCAGCCGGGCTCCGCGAGGGCGATCTCGTGCTCGACTGCACCGTCGGGCTCGGGGCCGACGCGCTCGTCGCCGCGACCGCGGTCGGCCCGCGCGGCCGCGTCGTCGGGCTCGAGAGCTCCCCGGCGCTCGCCGCCTGGGTCGCGGAGGGGCTGCGGCGCCTCGATCACCCCGCGGCGGGACGGATCGAGATCCGCGCGGCGGACCACGCCCTGGCCCTCGCGGAACTTCCCGAGCGTTCCTTCGACGTGATCCTGTTCGATCCGATGTTCCGCCATGCCCAGGCCGAACCGGCGGGCTTCGACGTCGTGCGGCGGCTCGCGGATCCGCGGCCGCTCTCGAGCGCGGCGCTCGCCCGCGCGCGGCGCGTCGCGCGCCGCTGGGTCGTCGTGAAGGACGGCGCGCCGGGCTGGGACCTCGCGCGGCTCGGGCTGGCCCCGCTGCCCTCCGCGCGCGGCGCGCACCGGTACTACGCGCGGGTCGCGGCGGAGTGAAACCCGCTACATGCGGTGCGTCCAGGCGACGAGGGCCGTCGCGCGCGACGACGTGATCGCCGAGCCGATGGTCCCGGATTGCCCGACGTTCGGGCCCCCGTAGAAGCGCTGGAACTGCGTCCCGGTCGCGTTGAAGCGGACGAGGAAGAGCTGCCCCTGGAGCGCGTCGGACGGCCCGAGCGCGAGCTTCGCCCCGAGTCCTGCCTCCCAGGCGGTGCCGCTCGCGTCGGTCGTCGAGAGCTTGGAGCGGAGCATGTGGTCGTCGCGATCCGTGGCGCTCGCGAAGGGGCTGTACCAGAGCTCCGCCGTTGCCGAGAACCCGCCCCGGACGAGCTCGCCGCGCACGCCCGCGTAGGGCGCGCGGTAGCTGACCTCGTACGCGAGCACCCGGCCGGAGGCGGAGCCGCTGAAGCCGGCGGCGTAGGGCCCGTAGCCCACCTGCGTGACGTCGCGAACGTCGTACTTGAACCGCTGGTAGAGGACGCCGGCGAGCGGTGAGACGCGGAAGCCGGGCGACGGCTCGTGCTGCCACGCGACCCTCCCCTCGAAGATGAGGGTGCGGAGCTCGGCCTTCGACTCGGAGTAGATGTCCTTGCCCGGGTTCGTAGCCCCGACCGTCGCGATGTCGATCGAGTCGGAGAGCCAGTCCGAGTCCTTCATGGTTCCGACCGGCCCGGTGAACGACATCAGCCCCGAGGCCTCGAGGACCCAGCGGCGCCGGCTCGGGTCGCGCGGCGAGGCGAACTGGCCGCGCACGCCGGCGAGAGGCCCGAGGAGAGGGAACTCGAGCTCGCTCGTGATGCTGCCCGTCGAGTCCGAAGCGTGGATCCGGTACGTCGTGTGGCCCGTGATCAGAGCGACGGGCACCGACAGGTCCACGTCCCAGCCGCTCTCGGACGGGTCCTCGGCCGAGGCGCGAACCGAGGACACGAGCGTGGCGGCGATCGCCGCGGCGCGCAGGATGGTGGACATGCCGGCTTCCTCCCCGTGGCCCCAGAGGTTCGCCGGGGCGCGTCCGGAGAGAGAACCCCATAGCGCGCCGCGAGTAAAGCGCGAGCGACGGCGCGCCCGGCCGCCACGGCAGGGGCTGCGAGCGCGCCGCGGCTAGGTCCGCCGCCGCAGCTGCACGAGCCCGGGGGCGAACGGGTTCTGGCGCTCCTCGCCGCGCCGCTCCTCGGCGAAGACGTCGTGCGCCTCGCGCAGCGCGCGCGCGATCGCGCGGCGGCGCGCCGGCGCGTCCGCCTCCGGGTTCGCGGCGAGCCACGACTCTACCGCGAGCCCGAACGTCTTGAGGACGTGGAGCCGGTGCGCGTCGAGCACCCGCGGATCGTGCCGGACCCCGAGCGCCTCGAAGAACTCCTCCGCCTCCGAGAGCCCGGCGAGCTCGGGCAACACCGGCGGCACCGGCGCGGTCACGCGACCTCCGCGCGCGCCGCGTCGAGCGGGGCCGCGGGCTCCGCGGGAGGCCGCGCGCGGCGCGGCGCGACCTCGCCTCGGGCGACGCGGGCGGCGAACGACTCGAACCACGCGAGCGCCGCCGCCTCGATGGGCTGGAACGCCTGGTCGGTCGCGGGCTCGATCCCGGCGGCCGCGAGCTGCCCCTTCGGGCAGTGGCCGACCTTCGCGACGAGGACCGCGTCGCAGTCGGCGAGCGCGCGGAGCGCGACGGTGAGCGCGTCGTCGTCGCCGTCCCCGCCCGTGCAGTACCGGTCCACCGCGCGGCGGCCGACGAGCCGTGCGCCGGCGTGGCCGACGTCGTAGACGAGGAACTCGCGGGCGTGGCCGAAGTGCTGGTCGACGAGCCCGCCCCCCTTCGTCGCGACCGCGACGCGCGCCCCGAGCGCCGGGGGCACGTCCGCGACGCGGAGGAGCGCCGCCTGCCGCTCGCGCGCGGCGAGCTCCCGCGCCCGGCCGACCGCGCCGCGCCGCTCGGCTCTCAGCTCTCGAGCGTCGCGCGCCGGCCCGGGCGGAAGCTTCGCGAGCGTGAACGCCTCGAACCGGTCCTCGCCGAGCCGGCCGACCGCGTCGGCGCGGCACTGGCGGCAGTGGCGCATCACGCGTGCGTCGATCTCGCAGGCGCCCTGCACCCGCTCGAGTTCCTCGGCGCTCGGGCCACGCTTTCCGGCCATCCCGTAGTGCGTGCCGTGCTCGGGCGCGGAGATGAGCGGGACGAGGTTCACGAGGAACGCGCCCGCCTTGCGCACCGCGCGCACGACGTCCGGCAGGTGCGCCTCGTTGACGCCGGGGATGACGACCGAGT